>JACCDU011217783.1_pt1 | contig 231129 bp, 228 predicted proteins | sample 7446081 | NCBI WGS metagenome assembly JACCDU01 (sample SAMN15323447, study PRJNA562643) | freshwater metagenome | isolation source: river surface water | place: USA:Blue River Watershed | collected 2017-08-17
GTTTCTCCTTTATCACCAGTAGCCCCCTTAGCACCAGTTTCACCAACTGCTCCAGTTTCTCCACGTTCCCCTGTAGCCCCTTGAGGTCCAGTAGCACCAGTTTCACCAATTGCTCCTGTTTCTCCACGATCACCAGTAGCCCCCTTGTCGCCTACGGCCCCAGTTTCTCCTTTATCGCCAGTAGCTCCCTTGTCGCCTACGGCTCCGGTTTCTCCTTTATCACCAGTAGCCCCCTGAGGACCTGTTTCACCAACTGCCCCAGTCTGCCCACGTTCACCAGTTGCCCCCTTAGCACCAGTTTCACCAACTGCACCAGTCTCTCCACGATCACCAGTAGCCCCCTTAGCACCTGTTTCTCCCTTAGCACCCGTTTCACCAACTGCTCCAGTCTGCCCACGTTCACCAGTAGCCCCCTGAGGACCTGTTTCACCAACTGCCCCAGTCTGCCCACGATCACCAGTAGCCCCCTTGTCGCCTACGGCTCCGGTTTCTCCTTTATCACCAGTAGCCCCTTTAGAACCCGTATCACCGGTCGCACCACGGGGTCCCATATCTGGTGTAAGTGTACTATATGTTACTTTCCCTGTAACTGAATCAAATGTTAAAACCGTATTATTATACGGTAATGATGTAGTCCCAGGAATATATAAGTCAGAGTCCAGTTTCATTCCAGCGTTGTAGGTCAGACGATTGCTATTTGTACCGTCTATCCAGATACCATACTGGCCACCAGGAATTGGTGTCCCACTGGTTTGTGGAGTTAGAACTAACCCCGTTGGATCAATCAGACCATCTACATTTAGTTTACCACCAATGTAGACATTCCCTGTATATCCAATACCGGATCCCGTCGCACCCCAGAACGAATCACCCTTTTCACCCGTAGGACCTACTTGGGTATACATAACCTGTGTTGCCGTTAAAATAAGGGAGGGGACTGCTGGACCTGTAGACCCCGCTGGTGTTGTTACGAACATAGCATCAACATCTGATGAATATGCCACAAGTTCAAAATAATCATTCGCAGAAAATGTATCCACAAAATTCCAAGCAGCGATAATAAATTCTTGTGTATTTTTTAGTGTTACATCTGATGCACTGCGATCTATATCAACTCCATTCTTACGATACCAAATACGAACAGTTTCAGAGGCCCCTTGTGTAATTACTAACTGTGCAGAGAATTGTACATTATAGACCCCTGGATTCTGAAATACAATTCTGGAGGTGGGTGATCCAATTACGACCCCAACAGATGCCTCTGTAGTATTGAATGTAAGTGTAATAGGGGTTTCGGCAGCGGTAAAGCCCTGTGTTGACATATCACTAAACACACCGTAAAATCCAAGCGCACCACCGGCCCCTGTTGGCCCCATAGCACCAGTTGGTCCTTGGATACCCTGCGGACCTGTCGGGCCAGTTGATCCAGTTTGTCCTATTACAATACCAGTATCACCTACCGGCCCCTTGTCACCAGTAGCTCCTTTATCACCAGTTGCCCCCTTATCGCCTACGGCTCCAGTAGCCCCCTTAGCACCTGTTTCTCCTACGGCTCCAGTAGCTCCTTTATCACCAGTAGCCCCCTTGTCGCCTACGGCTCCAGTGGACCCTTGTGCACCTGTTGGACCCTGTGGTCCCGTACCCCCACTTCCTGAACCAGCAGGACCTGTAGGTCCCATAGGTCCAGTAACACCTGCACCACCTCCCCCTGATCCTGCCGGACCCGTAGGACCCATTAATCCTTGATAACCGCGCGGACCCTGTGCACCCGTAGGTCCTACAGTACCCGGTGGGCAGCATGGGTCGCAACATGCACCTGTCTCCATCCGATACCGGATATCGGCAGTATTACTACCAGAACTGTGCGACATTATAATCTATACAAAGATAAAAGTTTTAAAACTGTAATCATATCCGCATACAAAATTCTCAGCATACACTAAGGGGATATGCTAAACGCCTATCGCAAACAATTATGGGATGCCTGGACGAAAACAACGATTACTATGAAAGAGATCCATGTCAATAAAACAGAACTTATACGTCGTATTGCCACAGATTCCTTTGATAATGGTCAAACGAATACATGGCTTACATCCGGGTCCCATAAGACGTGGAGAGCAGTACGTGATATCCACACCGGTCACACGATTCACGTTGTATCGGATCGCCCGTCAACAGAGTTAACCCATGACCTACAGATGGGTCTCCGTATTCTACGATGGATGTCATCTTCTGGTAAGCCCATTGTATGGTATTGGTGGGATCAGCCCTGGACACGGATACTCCCTGCACATACGGAACCCGGACGAGATCACGTGAATGGCGGTTGGGCAATTCCGGGAATTCCCGAAGTCCATGTCTACAGAAGAGAAGAAGCCCATAAAGTACTCATACACGAAACGATTCATGCACTTCAAATGGATGTTCCTCATATAGCAATTACCCCTGTCCTGCGACATTTTGAGAATGCCTTGGATCGTCGTCTCTGGCCACATCTCGGTGAAGCCTTTACAGAGCTCTTTGCGGAATGGCTGTGGTCCATTGTATCTGCCTCCAGCCTCACAGATTCCGTGAAACGGTGGCGCTATCAACTCCGCTGTTCCGCCAAACAGGCCGGCCAAGTCTGGACCCGGATTCGGGACCAGACCACGGATGAAGATACCAATATTTTTGCCTATTATGTGCTCAAATGGGTTCTCATGCAACACGAACACGAAGCGATCCTTGGTCCGGGTCATTCGGTGCGTTCATGGTTCCGTTGGTGGGTGGAGTGTCTCCCTACGCTCCAAGCCATTGCCGATGATGCCAAAAAATCTCTGCAGGAGTCCCTGCCGATGGGTATGACTTGCAAGATATGATTCTGTAGGAGCGGATGAAGAAGGTAGCTGGTCACGCTTATACGGTCTTGTCACCCAGATCTACGGAACGATGGAGGAGAGCATCCACCATCGCAGTATCAAACTTACGAATAGAACGCCAACTTCCGGTATCCATCGCCTCCATGAGATAGGGGTCCAAGCTGTGGTTCTTTCCCACAACATCCGACATGATAGGTGCGAACTTGCGGTTATATTCCGTCTGTTTCTGCGTGGAGAACTCACTCTCCACGAGGTGCTGTAGGCGGCGAAGAGTGGGGTGAACCGCATCTACAACACCCGCATTGGTTCGGCGGGCGCGATGATGACGACGGCGTCGGTTCTTGGACTTTCCTCCTACATGCTGCCAGCCTGCATTTTCATTCGTTGCAGTGGCAATTACATTACTATTGGAAATTACAGTTTCATGATTAGCAGACATCGTCGTTGAATGCGGTATATTGACCTATTACCGACCTTTGGTCGTCAACTTTTGGGTTGGCAACTAAAATCTCCAAACTTGACATAAACAGATCTTCCTCCAATTGGAGTATCCCCACCGTTTACAACTAACTATGGGCGTACGCGGACTGTCATCATATATCAAAACATACTTTCCGTTACTGCGTAGGGTATTACAGTGGACTCGTTACAGCGGACAGACATGGGGTATTGATTGCTCCCCTCTTCTCTTTCGTGCCAAGGCCGACAACCTCTCTCCTCTTACTGTATTTGCAAGACTTCTGGTCTATATGCGGAAATACAATATTCGCCCGATCTTCGTGTTTGACGGGCGACCCCCAGACGCAAAACAGAGTGTGATTTTCCAGCGTCGGACACAGCGGGATCTTACAAAACGGGATATTTACAATCTCCGTTTACGGATGGCATCGTTGGATCCTACGAGTCTGGAATATGCCCTCTTGGATTCCGAAATCGCTGAACTCCAGCGTGGTATTCCCGAAATTACATCCAGTACCAAGAATGAAATTAAGGAGTTTCTGTATGCGTCAGGGGCCCTTTCTCTCCAGGCAACAGGAGAGGCAGACGATGTGTTAGCACATCTGGCTCGTGCGGGTCACATTCAGGCGATTGTGAGTACGGACATGGATCTTCTATTGCGAAATCATTCTGCCCCTCTTATTATTCCTGAAACGGCCGATGCCACCGTACTTATTACGATTTCTCCGGTGGATATGGCAACGGCGTTCGGAATCTATCCAGAGGATCTCCCACTTGCAGGAGTGTTGATGGGGTGCGATTATATATCGGCAGATTATTTCCGTACCATGGAACCATCGTATGCCCTGACACTCATTCGGGAACAACGTCTTCCTCCATTTACAATTCAGATGCAGGAGGCGGTGTTAATTCTGCGGGGAGAACATTCTACCGTACAGTGGCAGATTCTTCTGACGGACAAACAGCGTGCCAAATTAAATGCAGGCGACCCCCCAAAGGAACCTGACAATCTCTATAAGATTTTCCAGGAACAGAACTGGCCACAGGCTTGGTTACAGATGCTTCTTTGACCATAGCGTTGTGTAATTATATAATATTTCCTTTTTTGATGTGTACCATACAGATCAAAAAAGGACGGTCCATGCTGGGGTCGAACCAGCGACCTCACCGTTAACAGCGGTGCGCTCTAACCTACTGAGCTAATAGACCATAAGGGGACGTTGAGGACAGGATTTGAACCTGCGCGGGCGAAGCCCAAATGATTTCTAATCATTCTCCTTAGACCACTCGGACACCTCAACAAAAAGGGTTGCAGACGAAGGGATTCGAACCCTTGCGGTGTGAACCATCAGTACCTGAAACTGACCTCGTAACCACTTGAGTACATCTGCGTATGGAGTCAAAAATATTTATGAAGGAATTTGATTTAGAATATTATTAGAGAGATTTAAGCAGCAACTGGGGTTGGCTTGATGTAGTGACGGTTGACGAACTTCTGGAGGTTGAGGATGGTGAGGTTGTCAGCGTCAGTGAGACTGAGGAGCTTACGGAGGGAAGCATCGGCCTTGATGGTCTGCTTGTCCATGAGGTTGCGACTGCGGGCATAGGCAATGAGGGCCTTGGTGACAGCAGAACGACTGATTTCAGTACCCTTGGCGAGGCCGAGGAAAGAACTGAGTTCATCACTGATCTTGACAGGCTTGGTGAAGATGCAATCCTTAGCCTTACCGTCGGCAGAAGCTTCAGTCTTGCGACGACGCTTCTTGTCGGCCTTCTTGACGACACGACTGGCCTGCTTTTCAACGGTCTTGAGGCCGTTAGAGATGGCAACGAGACCAGACTTGAGGGTGGAGACCTGTTCCTGGAGTTCCGCAATAGTCTTGAGGAGAGAAGAGTTGACGTCTTCTTCCACAGCGGCAACAACCGGCGCAGCGACAACTGGAGCAGCAACGACGGCGGCGGCGGCGGCGGCGACTTCCTTCTTGGAGGCCTTGGTCTTGGTTTCCTTGACAGGGGCGGCAACAGGGGCAGCGACTTCAGTCTTGGTGGTCTTCTTGGTGGAAGTCTTGGCAGCACTCATTTTGGTGTTATCGGAGGAAGTATTTGAGGACATTTAACGCGGGATGCCTACCCTCATCCCCCGACGTACGCATGTCAACTTTTGTGCAAAAACCTGAAAAGTTGCCGGGGGTGTTTAGGCCAACCCCCGACTTTTACGATTGAAATGCGTTCGGCCATGGTAGGAATGAATCATCTTTGTGTCAGCATCCGGGGGAAGACCCATCCGGGAGAACGATGCAGCCATCCGGCCAAGCCGGGGACAGAATGGTGTGGCACCCATGGAAAACAAGCGAATCCCGTGCGCTGGATTTCGCAGAAAGAACCGACTGTACCGGGAGAACAATCCACTGACAGTCAGGATGCGGTCCAACGTATCCAGAAAATGTGGCGCCGATGGGTGGCACGTCGGTGTGGCCCCCTCTGGGGAAATCTTACAGAATCCAATAACCCCTACGACTTCTTCAGTTCCGATCCAGTAGAAGAAATCCCTCTGCGATTCTTCAGCAGTTTCGTGGATGAAAGTGGAAAGGGGTACATCATGGATACACGATCTGTGTCCAGTCTGATGGATCATGCCAAAGGGTCAAACACTGCGCCCCAAAATCCGTTCAATCGTTCCGACTTTCCTGCCCTCTATTTGCGCCGTCTCCGCCTGCATGGGACCACGACTGTTTGGGAAGGACTCCAACCTACGTCGGAAGCACAGCGATTTCGGATGGATGTGACCGATATGTTCCGTCTCATTGAGGATCTGGGGTACTATACCAACCCCTCCTGGATTACGGATTTGGATCGTACGGGTCTTCAGCGGTTCTACATTGAAATGGCCGATATCTGGAATCATCGGGCAATGCTGACACCCGAAGATCGGGATCGGATTGTTCCACCGCCGGCACAGACATTCCGCTTTCCTGTTCGCACAGCATTGATTATGAAAGAGAAGGCACTCCGACCTCTTCTGGTGGATACCTGTAAGGCACTTGTCTCAAGTGCCACGGCACGTTCAGACAAACAACTGGGGGTGATTTATGTGTTAGGGGCACTGTCTGTCATCCATCGGGATGTGGGAACGGCCTATCCGTGGATCCTGGAGATGTTCCATCCTGGGGTGACACGAATGTTTGCGGGTCAGCTTTCCGTCATTCATCCTTCGGTTCTGATGTATTAACTTTAGGAAGGGGGTGTCAGAGTATATGTTCTTTCAATTATTTGTCTCCCCTGATTTTGACACGTATATGATACAGTTAATGTTAATGTAGTGGACGACATAACCTGACCCTGATGATTGATACGGATAAAGTTAGATGCAGGGTTACTCCCGGTTGCAAAAGGAGTTGTAACAAAGAATATACCACTGGGACTAATATTTGTGAGACTGAATGATATGGATAGATTGATTGGTCTATAAAATCCAACATCAAAATATATATTAGATCCATCTATTCCAATATGAAAAGGATTAGTATTACTATCTAATAAAAAGACGTAGCAAGATGAGTTATCACAACACGGCGGGGGTGTCGTAGTTACTGCAAGCCCATTCTCTGGTCCGGCTTCAGCTTTTTGTACGGTATAGGCATTTCCTCCCAGACGCGTACTTAGGTGAACGGATTCTTCCACAACGCCCCCGGGACCTTCTTCACGATTGTAAAATCCAGTCGCAATTCCACGAGCCAGAGCTCTTTTCCGAAAGATCGCCTGGGTGGTCTGGCGCAGACGTCGGAGTTTTTCCGTATGACTGTTATCGGCGTTGGACATCTTCCTTCTATAGTTGGATTCAGATTTTGTAACACCCTCCGCCTACCCCCAAAAGTTTTTGCCCAACCGGCACAAAAGTTGACAGGGGTGATCGCCTACCACCCCGATAGTACGATGTCCAGTATGATCAAGACTCCCAGTGAAATTGAAGTTAGTAAGATTGAAATCAGTGCCATCAAGGCTCTTGATAATGGCGGTAAGACGGCGAATGTTCGTTACGAAGGTCGCAACATTATGCTTGAAGCCCCCAGTCTCCCTGTCCCCTATGGTGTCAATGTCTATGACAAGACTCCTGGGGCTGCCCCGAAATACTCCGTAGACCTCAGTCTCCGTGGTGCGGATGAGAACGATGAAGTCCGTGCCTTCAAGGATTTCTTTGAAACCTTTGACGAATTCATGATTGATGCGGGTGTTGCCAACGCCTCCAAGTGGTTCAAGATGAGCAACCCCAATCGTGAAGTCATTCGCGCGTTCTACACCCCGACTCTCAAGATCAGTAAGGATGCGAATGGTGTTCCCAAGCCATATCCTCCGACTGTGAAGGTCTCTCTCCGTAAGAAGAAGGACGATACCTTTGAAACCAGCTTCTACAACGGTGCCGACAGCGACGATTCCGGTAACATTACTGAATTTGACAAGGATACTCCCATTGATCAGATTCTCTGTAAACGCGCCCAGACTACCGCCATCATCCAGTGTACCGGTGTCTGGTTCGCCGGTGGCAAGTTCGGGACTACTTGGAAGGCTGTCCAGATGCGCATTGATAGTCAGCCCGAACAGATTCGTGGTCCGGCGTTCCGTTCGGAAGCCCCGGATATTCGCGCCTTCGTCAGTAAGAACATTGGTGCTTCGGCGAAGACCAACCAGATCGCGGATGAATTTGATGGTGCCGATGAAGAGGACGGTGGTGATGTTGTTGCAGCCTTCACTCCTGCCAAGAAGGTTGCCCCGGTTGCCGCCGCTGCAGTAGCCACCTTCAATGAAAATGTAGTGGAACCGATCGCCGCCCCCAAGAAGACTACCACTACGGTGAAGAAGGTAGTCAAGAAGGTCGGTGCCTAAACTTCTCCACCATAACACACTTCTATAAAACAAAAAGAGGACGTGGTGTCCCAACTCTTTTTGTCCCGTATCAATAGAAATGAGTGCAATGGATATGTTCCTGAACGTTCCGTCCTGGGCCTATGATTTTTGCTACTACTACTTTGCGGTGGCTGCGATCGTCGCCCTCTACACCATCTACGCGCTGTTTGAACTCTTCATGATGCCTAATGCGGTCAAGCGGTTTGTCCCCATGGCGACGATGGCCATTGCCCTGATTCTCTCCGGTATTGTATCGGGAGTTCTGGCCCTGATGCAGTTCTGGGTGTGTCGTTCGGCCCTCAAGGGATCTGCCCCTGCAGGAAAGGAAAAGTTCGCAGTCAAGTGCGATAAGCCCGAGGATTGTACCGCTGTGATGGGAACCCCTCAGAACTCCGGACTCTGCTCTTGTGGAGGACGTGGGCTCTGTGGTGGCTGCATCATGCAGAACAATATGGAACCAGCGATGCTCCCTGAATACAATGAAGGGTATGCTTCTATTGCCGAAGGGTTTCGCAGTGCCAGACGATAAGTCTGGCACTACTCACCCTAAAGCCTTTCTTCCAGAAAGGCGAAGGGTTCCGCAGTTCTCGTCGTTAAGATATAACCATCAACATACACATTCGTGTTACAGATATTCTGTATAGCTGTAACATGAAAGAAAAGAATTGTTCCCATTTTATTCATCATTCCCAGGACAACCAGGGAGACAGTGTGATGTAGGACCCGGTGGTAAGGAAATAGGCCCACAGCAATCCGGAACGGCCGGATAGACGGAATATCCTGCCGGCATATTGTTTGCATAGAGAGTATCCATACGATCCGGTGGCTGAGTTGTGGCGGAACAATCTACCGGGGCACGTTTTGCGGTCAGGAACCCGCAGCATGAGACAGTTCCCTCCAGAGCCCTTGCTTTCGGAAGATTGATGGGCTGTTCGGCCGTAGATTCCGGTGGACAGCATGGACGAACAATATAGCCGGATGTGACCACTCCTCCACAGATTGCCCGTCCGGCCTTCTGATCACGAACACCATCATAGGAACGCGGATCTACACCATTATGATAATATATACCGGATTCTCGCAGAACAGAATCCTGCGACCCACGCATCGGTACGGTTACATTGTAGTATTCTGGCGAATGTTCCCAGATGGCAGAGATGCCTCCACAGCAGGTGGGGTCACGAAGAATTGGTGCCGTCGCACAGTTGGCCGATGCCTTGTAACGCGTGACCATGATACGGGTACTCTCATCTCCGAGCTGCGAAGGTCCATAGACTTTTGGCAATGATTCTACCTTACGCCGTAGATATTCACTGTAGTTCATCCTCTGTTGGAGTCGCCGATTTTCCTTCTCAGGCCTTCCATGAAGAATAATCCACGCGCTGATTCCCCAAGATACACGGGGTTGTCGGGGCAATCGGAACCCCTGCCTGTGGACCCGTCTGAACAACGCGACACGGCGGAACAGGGACCGATTTACGGAAATGTTCTCCATGACGTCGCAGTGCAGCATTGGATGATTGTGTTCCTTCCCGCAAACGAGCAATATAGTCGGATGTGGCCCGATTCCGAACGACCACTGTAACATCATCCAAATCCGCCCCCTTCATCGGCTGACGATGAGGGTATATCGGTGTCTGGGGACATGCCCCTGCGTGTGGTTCCGGTGCATAGTACAGCGGACAACGGGTAATCTCCTTACGAATCCGACATCCTTCGGATCGTACATTGGCCTGAATCGCCGCCGGTGGCATAGCAGGATAGCAGCAGGTTGGAACGAACGGAGGTGGGTTACATGTCAGTACCTTCTCCTGTAATCTCCGAATGCGGATACTTTCGTGTGTACCCGGAAGATCGGGTTGATTGTCACAATACATTCCCTGTGCTGGAGAGATAATTTCCCATGGCAGAGTAAGGGTATGGCATTCTCCGCATACGATTTGATCATAAGTCTTGTTGGTATGTCACCATTCATTATTCCAACGGTGATTGCAATCGTTCTCTGGACGAACAAGATTGCCAGTCGGTTTACAGCGGAGGATACGAAACAGATTGTCATTCTGATTGTGGTGGCCATGGTGATTTTGGCCGGTGTTCTGTTGTTCATCGGGAAAACCTGTATGGAAATACGTCCCACGGAACGTTTTGAAGATATAGATCACCAGGAGGAATCAAAAAATCCAAAAGATCCAACAGAGGAGAGAGAAAAGAAAGAGACAAAAGAAATTGCAGCCCTTCTGCATGGAATAGAAACGGCCGACACCGAAGTCTGTAAGTTAATGACCCGTGCCGATCATTTCATTCAGGGGAATGTAGGTCATCCGGGTATTGAGAATCCATCCTTAGTAACGGATGCGCAACAAAAAGCACGGGGAGAGGGGCCCATTGTAACATGTACAACGGATAAACACCTCACTCTGGCCGATGCAGAGAATCATCTGACCCGCTTAGAAAATACCCTGAAAGCCTTCACCGGTCCTACTCTGCAGACTACCTACAATAATACGGTGATCTGTAAAGAGGACTTTACGGGAACAGAGAAACCCATTGTACACGTGAAACAACTGCAGGAACGTCTGAAGAAGGTAAAACAGACGATTGAGGAACAGCAGAAACGACTATTGGATCCGATTGATGAAAAGACTGCGGCTCTGCGTCGTGGAGAGGTATCGGACTGTGATAAACGCCGCGGGGCAAAAACCCAGCTCAAACAGAAACCTCCAGCAGGGACTCCTCTTCCATCTAAAGAATAGATAGATCCAAACGGAGTAATGAGTCAGAATCCACACACTGTACAAGATTGGGAACCGGTTGTTCTTCGTAAGCGAGGGTCATCAGATGCATCTGGAACGGGTTCGGGAACTGGGACCAAACACGTGGACCCCTACGGCCGTCATCTGGCGAAACTGGCCGACTCCGAAATTGCGATGCAACCAAAGATGCTCTCACCGGAAAGTGTTCAGGCAATCGTGAACTTCCGCAAGCAGAATAATTTCACGCAGAAACAGATGGACAATCACTGTTCGTTTCCGGTCAACACAATCAATCATCTGGAAGCCAAAAAGGTAGCACCAACGCCACAACAGTTAAATACTCTGAATCGTATTCTCAAGTCGGGGCTTACTCTGTGTTAGATACAGTGGAATCATCATCACTGCATTCTTCATAGACCATCATATCATCGGGGACGGTCACATTCTCCTTATTGATGACCCGTGGAACATAGAACCAGTCAGTCTGAAGACGGGGATATACTTCCTGTAGTGCCTTCACTACGGCATATTCTTCTGTAGTGATATAGGGATGTTCAAGATCCGCGACATGTGCGTGGCGTGGATGTTGAACGGCATTCTTAATTCGTTCCCAGAACGCGGGGGTTACACGACCATCGGCGTTATAGGTTGTGGGGAGGGTATACTGTGGAAACACCAGGAGTCCATAGTCCAGATAGTAATCGGCTTGGGCATCCGTCGGGAGGCCAATAAGATCCATGGGAAAGCAGCGAACTCCGTAAACAAACATCGTAGGGGTGGTACATACGGTATGCAGGCAGTATAGGGGCGTCAAGTTTTGACCTTATGCCTTGGTATCCTTACGTGCCTTTCGCTGGGCCGCCTTGCGAGTCTTACGGTGCTGTTCACGGATCTGCCATCCGTACGCGGTATCCATAGGATACATACGCTTCCACTTTTCAAAACGAGCGGCTTCCTTCTGAGCTTCTAATTCCGCCTTGCGCTTGTAGTGTTCGCGACGAGGCCCCCGGGTTAATGTGTTGGTCATCCCAGAAGAGGGACGATGTTCCGATTCCGTCATGGCAATTTCACTCAAAATCATACTGGGACCCTGATTCATATTCATAAGGTTGGCCCACGACACCTTTCCTTCCTCCATCTGTTGGAACTTATACATCATGGCGGGGCTAATTTGTAACGGAGGGGCAGCAGTATTCGTCTTCTTATGTGTGCGACGACGGCGACGTTCACTGCTACTACGGGAAGGCATGGTGTTCTACCATAGACTCCGATTTTCCCCCACTTTATCCGTTAAAATAAGGAGAAGAGATAATCCCTCCGTCCATTTTAAGGGGGGTCTCTATTCCATGCATTCTTTAACCGAACATGGCTTCCTGTCCATAGACCTACAGGATACTCTGACAAATATATGTGAAGTAATACCACACGCGTCGGAAATTGCATCTTTGGGGAAAGAACATGCAATCGGTCAAGAAATGTGGCGATTTCTGGATCGTAGTCTTACAAAGACAAAAGACGGACGGAGTGCGTATGTCGGGTGGCATATAGGCGAATTATACCGCGAAGGCACCTATGGTAAAATTTACAAGGCGTTTCGTATGGTAGTCGCCTCCAGACCCGATGGACTGTTTGATGTCGCCGAAGCACCTTACGAGGTAATTGTGAAAACATCCAGTCCCCCCGATGGGAAAATGATACTGCCAACGGAAGATGTCATTGCCCATGCATCAGAAGCCTTATTACATGTGTTAGCCTGGAGAATTATGCAGCGGACCCTCACTCCCTGGGCTATCCCACGTCCCTATGAAGTGTTCGGTGACAAACTATCTCTTCCATCTACATCTACACCGACCAGCACAGACTCACAGACACCGGTTGCCTCCCCGTCCTCTACACCATCCCCGTCATCCTCTCCATCATCGCCTCCTGTACCCTGGACAAATATGAGTTTCTGTATGTCCTACGTGAGCGGCAGAACACTCTATTCATTCATGAAGAAGCACTGGAAACCCACAACGAAACAGGAGAACAGTCGCGCCCTGATTGAAATCATGGCACAGGTGGCATATATACTCTACTACCTACAGAAATACCTCCGCCTCAATCACCGTGACGTAAAAGTCAATAATATCCTTATCCGAACACGAAAGGATCCCATTATTCTGGAATTAGCAGATTCCCGTATCCTAACGTACTACGAAATTACTCTCATAGATTTTGGATTCGCATGTGTGGGATGTCCGCCCCCAAAACAGCCTACTACGGCGTTTCAGGCAGGTTCGTGGTTTCCCTTTGGAGAACTCTGCTGCAAAAAAGGCCGAGACTTGACACAACTTTTATTCTGCATTCACTGTTATTTTCCACTTGAAAAATATCTCACAAAAGAAATATATCAATCATTCGCAAAATGGATGCAGATTTCCTGTGCAGGCGGAGTTGTAAATGCACTCCGTGGTTTCACAGAAGAGGGGGTACCACGCCCCAAACATATGACCGATCATCCGAAATACGACACCGGAATTTACGAATTCCTGCGTAGACCCGATGTAGATCCGTCAGATTTTGATCCCCGACATGTATTTTCCGAATGCTGTCGTCTCCATCTAAATACGCTCTAAAGATGGTAAATACAGAAAAATGGAAACAACAAATACCACCTCCCTCTGGATAGCGGCGGATGGTATTGGTTTTGTAGAACTCCTGGATACCTTTGGCGATGATCTCACAGTAGTGAATGCCGCCCGTGTATCCTTTGCAAAGGAATCTACGGAAATGTCTACGCGCGATGAGAAGCTCATTCAGTATCTGGCCAATCATAACCATGTTACCCCTTTCTTTCACCCACAGGCGCGTTTCCGCATCAAGATGCCCATCTTTGTGGCCCGCGAATGGTACCGTCACCAGATCGGTTTCGCCCGTAATGAAGTCAGTCGTCGGTACGTGGACACTCCACCGGAATGCTGGACGCCGGCACCTCATGATCTCCGTAAGCGCGACCCAAAGGCTAAACAGGGTTCCCAGGAAGACGCCGTGGTAAATGCGGATTCCTGGCATGCAGAGGTTACAGAGGCGCAACAGACGGTGTTGAATCTCTATAATCGTATGATCGCGGATGGTGTGGCTCCGGAAATCGCCCGTGGGATTCTTCCCCAGTCCATGTATACGGAGTTCATTGAGACGGGGTCCCTGGCAGCATACGCCCGTCTGGTAGGTCTTCGTACGAGCCCCGATGCCCAGCGGGAAATCCAGGCCTATGCCCGCGGTCTTCTGGATCTTATGCAGAGTCGCTTCCCAGTGTCGTGGGCTGCGCTGACCCAGAAGAAGGAATAGATAAGAGACTACGCATCTGGGAGATTGCTTCTGCCCCCGACACAGCAGCATTCGTAGCGTCGGTCTGCTTGGTCGGGTTCTCTACGGACTGAATCGTATACGCCAGTTGTAACATGAACTGGAGGGTCGTATCATCCATGTAGGATAGCAGCTTATTGAGTGTGACGCCATTGGTTATAATCGCAGTATCCCATAATGCCTTGGGGGGCAGGGCTGTATCCGCAAGTCCAGCTACATCTGGATCTACCGTACAATCACTATAGAGTGAAAGAATAGATTTCGGAGTAAGTGATCCATTCTTGTATAGACCATAGAGACCACTTACAATATCCACATAGGTGGTAGATCCCTTGAGATCCTTACAGGCAGGGATGGCGGGGATTGTTCCAATCTTTGCGGCCAACGATTTCCAGAATGTTTCGGCCTGTAACGTATCCTTGAAATCTTGGACACCCTGATTGATATAGAATCCGTCCCGCAGTTCCTTCGCGGTCAACGAATAGGCCTGGGACATGGCAAAACTCTCCCACTGACTGGCCAACAAATCGTGTAAATCATCTTTCTGACTACGTGTGACAACACCGACATCTGCTTCTGCACGTATTGCAGTAAGAGTTTCATCGTTACGCTTGAGCCCCACCATAATCTTGGCCAGCGATTGTACGAATACATTGTTGACTCTCCAGGGAAAGAGAAGGAGGGTTGTAAGAGGTTCCTGTTTGATCTGATTGATCTTGGTGTCTCCTCCCTCTACCTGGAAGTTTACAAGTTTCTCTACATCCTCAATATACGGCATCATAATATCCTTCTTAGAATTGATGAAGGATACGTATCCCTTCATACTCTCATAGTCGCCCAATTTGATTGTTACAACTGCACCGTTCTTTTCTGCATAGATGAGACGCGATAGATGAAGAGCCATTGCTTCCAGCGCATACGTAAATAGATCATCCTGGCGACTCAGGATTGTCAGATAGTTCTGTAAGCGTGCTTTCTTCTCTTCATCGGTAGTCGGTGGAACACCATAATCCTCCAAGAAAATACGGAGATCTTCATCCTCTTCTAACACATCCTGCCAGTAGGTCTTACGGTCAGTGTTATCACTGGCAACGACCTTCATATCCGCCCCGCCCCGCTGTTCGAACACAAATGGCTCAATGAATCCGCCCCGCTGTTTCTTGCTGGTTTTTCGCCGTGTGATCTGTGGTAAACTCCGGCGACTACGTGTCTGTCTGGTGCTCATTCTCCCTATCATAATCCGTAGAAAAAGAATGATGGACCCAACCTCAAACACCACCCCCAAAACGAAACTAAACTTGACTGGGTAGATTGTGTCTAACGCTTTCATCACCCACAACAGAGGATGGCAGATAACGACGACTACGACTACAATGCAGAATTGGATAACATGGGTCCACCTCCGGATAATGGCCCGGAGGAAGAAGTAGAGGACACCGGTGATAGTGCCATGGATACGGCAAAGGCTCTGGGAATTACGGAACCACCCTCCCAAAAATCGCAGGCGATCCTGGATCAACATCCCGAAATCTGGCCGGACTACGAAGAAACCGTCATGGATAAACTCATTCTTCGGGATGCGTATCCGCCCCGTGCAGATTCCGGACACACCACCTATCCGTTTCTTACTCTCTATGAGAAAACCAAGGTGATCTCTCTCCGTGCATCCCAACTGGCACACGGTGCCCCACCGTTCATTGATGTTCCCGAATATTTCACGGATGTCTATGAAATCGCAAAGGCTGAACTGGAAGCCAAACGACTCCCCTACATCATCAAGCGTCCTCTCCCCAATGGCGAATACGAATACTGGCGACTCTCTGATCTTATGTTGCTGTAAGAAGAGAAGAGAGACAAGTAACTATGTATAAATATTTATATACAAATTATGATATAACTGTATACAAGTATTTTTGGTATTTGGGAGAAATGAATCAGAACAGTTAACGAAAGAAGTGGATACGCTTTGCCGGCGAAATATAGCCGGGATCACTCTCTGTTACACCGAACGCATCATACCACTCATCCAACTGTCGGACCGTGTTATTGACACGCAACTTCGGTGGTGCATGGGGATCTGTATCCAGGAGTTGGGCCGCCCGTCGTAACCGATCTTTGGCCCGCCATCCAACCGCAAAGGACAAAAAGAATTCACGGAGTTCCTCCATTGTCAGAGGTCGTCCCATTGCCGTCTTTAGTCCAGCTAACGCAAACTCGGCACCTCCGAAATCCGCAATATTTTCGGTTAATGTCATTTCCCCATCCACCTCCATTCCACGGTACGGCGTAGATGTAAAGAGACGTACTACCGCCGCCGCCCGCTTCTTGTATTCTTTCGTATCCCGATCGGTCCACCAATCATGGAGATCGCCATCTTTGTCATAGAGTCGCCCCTCCGAATCAAACGCGTGACAGAGTTCGTGACCAATCGTCGCACCAATCCCGCCATAGTTCCATGCCAAGGATTTCTTCGGATCATAGAACGGCGCACGGAGAATTCCCGCCGGAAGAACAAACCGATTCTCCCCCGGATAATAAAACGCATTGACCTCATACACGGGACGACCCCATTCTTCATTTCGTCCAGAACATCCCTTCTTCGTCTTTTCCCGAATATAACGATAGTTATCATCTGACCGACGACGGGCAAGATACAACAGGTTCGCCACAAGATTCGTGGGGTCCAGGTCACTCTCCAGGTCGTGTCGCCACTTGGTTGGCCAACATACCTGAATATCCATATGTTGGAGTTTCTCTACGGCGGCCCGACGTGTACTGGGGGACATCCATTCCGTGTTTCGGAGGGTGGCCTGTGCGGTGTCCCGTATAATCTGAATCATACCGCGCATATCTTCCTGAAGCCGTTTATTACAGTGTTGCTTCACCCAGAGTTCTCCCAGTGTATTCGGTAACAGAGAACGGACCGCAGCCATTCGGAGTTCCAACGGAGAAATATCCTTCGTCTTACCCTGCAGATATCGTTGATAATAGTTGAACCATGCCGATCGCAGAGGACCATGAGGAGACGCCCCGGCAATCCACTGGGTCACTAACATCATGAAGTATCCCCGCCAGCGCGGTAGAGACCAGGTCAAAATTGCATGTTGCAGGAATTGAATGTACGAATACGATGTAACATGGAACATCACATCCGTGTATGTATCTTCGGTTCCAGCCCAGTTCTGTAGAAGAACAGGCCAATCAATGGAACGATATTTTTCCCGCAACTCCTTCCAACTGAGCATATCATACTTGGGGCGATCCCGTGTCGGAATCTTCTTCGCGAATTCCCGTTCAGCCCCGTAACCAAACATCAGGGCTGATAACCCAGTATGTTTGGAGAGCGCCGTGCAGTATTCTTCGTATGCTTCGCGTTTGTCCGTATTGGCGGGGTCCAACCAGTATTCTGGAATTCCGATATTGAGATCGCCGTCTTCTATGAAAATACGACAACGGGTGCGATTCCGTGGATCTCCTTCCACATAGAGAGACAGGGGGCAGCCGATTCCGTGACGAATGAGCCAACCAATCATTCCGCAGATATGTTGGGGAGATGCAATTGTTTCAATCATCTGAAAGATTGTATGTACACCGGCAGGAAGAATAGATCCAGATTGGCTCTGACGATCCCAGCTGAGTAAAAGATCGGAAATGGGACCGCTTCCTTCACGTTTCTTCTGCCGTATAATTTCGTTGAGTTCGGTATCAATCTTCTCACGAATATAGTATGCCTGCATCAGGCGCGATTCTGATGCCGGAATCTCTACGTTTGAGACCCACGATCCATTCACGTAGCCGTAGAAGTCATCTGACAGTTCGGATGCCATTGGATTATTTAGGATGGATGCGGTGTTTAGGTGATAATATACTCTGTTTGACATTACGATCACCTCCTACTGGATGAGCACGGATTTTCGGGCTTCCCTTACATCCTCTGCAACTATCCAATGGGGATAATGTGAAAGGGACAATGCGATCGTCTTCGTCATTGTCATCATCACTTGAGGATGGAGACGAAGGCGTGTAATGTAGTGTATATTGTGATAGATCAACCTGTATATTCAAGGGCGTATAAATACGAGACGAATGAGGTTGCTTCATCGGTTGCGCCTGTTTTATCATGTTCAACGCCACCTCCTGATCTGGAGGGATAAAGTTCTATGCTGTTCGGGAAAGTCCCTTCATGCGATAACGGGCAGTTTCCCACCATTGGTGAAGACGACGACCCGCCTCACTTTGTGTATCCTCTTTGGCAATCATGACCGCAGCCAGTTCATGGGGATGTTCGTCTTGGGCCGGGTTCCCAAAAAATGCGGACCATCCTTCCGGGGCACACGTAAGGGTTTCCTGTTTCCAGGAATCCCACCAAACCGTGACGGCATCCCGTAGAGTAGGTGTCTTCGGGTTCCGATAGATCGGTACGGGCCACCAACGGCCCATCCAACAGGACCAGGGGCCCCCCATGGTGGGATCCCATGTATCTGGATTACTTCGGCGAGCTTCCTGGAGATTCTTGGGCATCTCCTTGGGTGGCGCGGTATGGAGAGTAAACATCCAATTCCGGCGATAGAAATCCGACCACTCCTTAGGATACCGACGCTGATAGATATGAACCATTTCGTGTTGGATCACTGAGGCACGATCTGTAAAGAGAACCGAATCCGGAATCACGATCCGATCTCCGATCCGGGTATGCGGGAGACCCTCTTCACAGGTTTTGGAAGTGGTTAGGATGGTGGTTCCATCGGGCCCGGATTCGGTGTAGGTGGGGACACAGTTCTGTCCCCGTCGCGCATATTGATCCGCGGGGTTCCAGGAAGCTATCCAGGGAAGATCACGGGGATCATCTTCTATATCGGGTGACATGGAGGGATGGATTCCTTCGGGTCCCAGTTCCTCTTCGTTCTTCTCTGCTTCTGGGGTGGAAGCAAAGGGGTGAAGATCTACAAATGATTCGGTACGTTTTCCGTAGAGTGTTTGACGTAACATATGGGCAATCGCCAGCGCCCCTACAACTACCAATAGTGCATCCTGTATCATTCCTCTCTACAGCAAACGGTGGATTCTTTCTATCATAACATGACCGTGATGATACAATGAATGCGATGTTATGATCTATTGATCTATATATGTTTAACGACGACGAGAAGTACGGGACTTCTTGGTTGCACGACGCTTGCGATGTGTCTTTTTGTGAGAACGGCGACGACGGGCACCACCTTCCGTTGCGATGTTACCGATGGTTGCGACAGCATTACCGTTGGGTGCGACAGCATTACCGTTGGGTGCGACAGGTCCAGCAATATTTGCATTCTCATTTAATCGTGCAATCGCAGAACCACGCCCTTCTTCTTCGTTGCTATTTCCATTACGCCGACGTTTGGGGGCTCGTACACGCATGGCAGTCCCATTCGGTAAATCGGCAGCCGCACTATCTATAGGGATGTATCTTCCAGTACTCATTGGGGAATTTCCTGGTGGCATGAACCGTCTACGCACAGGGGCTAACATTGCTTCCGACGCCATCCCTGCAACTGTACTGAATGCATCCATAACCATTTCACGCGGTGTCTTGGTAGCAACTCCAGAGAATGCAGACCCCATATTACGATTTGCAGCAGCAGTAGCAGCAGATGAAGTAGGAACTCTCATCGCACTGCTGACACTTGTAATACGCCCTGCATATTCTTCGCGCGAACATCGTTCAGGAATAGAAGGGGCCGATTCTGATCTTTCAATTTCTGCGATCTTTCCTGCAACATCTGATCCAGGCACTACGGTAGGAAGCTTAGATGCAGTAGGGTTTGCAACTAACAGATATTCGGCTGCTATCGCAGGATATTGACTAACAAGAGCATTCATACGCTCAATTACACTATCTGTCAGGACGGTTACTGGTATATTCGTGGAATCATAAACATTCTGGGAAGATGTTGAAAGAGGGGATAGCATGGACCCGGTGTTAAAACGGGGGGCAGTACGGAGTGCAATGATCATATCCGCAATCGTTGCCTGATGCAGGTTCATATAGTTCAACATGTAGAGGATTCTCTTGAAGATTTCACGTATGATCTTTTCTCGTGCCCCCTGATTCAGTTTATCCTGGATGGCATCATAGTTTTCCATCAGTTCACGGATTACCTTACGCAGAAGAGTGATGGTGACACCGGTCTCAATACGAGAACGTGCAGCATCCCGTGCTGCCGGATTACGTTCATCCCGTGCTGCTGCAATGGTTTCTGTTGTGGCCTGATAGACTGCATCCTGATAGGTAGGTTCAGAAATAGGTTCTACGGGTCTAATTCTACTCACAATACTCGTGACATACCCCGGTAAACAACGGAAGAAATTTGTAACTCGGGAAAGGATGGCGTTCACATAGCCCTCTTGATTACGACCGCCCCCTGCCCGCATATAATCTTCTCTGGCTTGACGTACACCAAGTACATATCCTTCTGCTGCAGCTTCCCATTCTCTCCGTGCAATCTCTTCCAGTAATTCATCCAGGGGAATTCCTCCTGCAGGAATATTATTGCCTGGTTGCCAATGGCGCGTACCATTATTCCCGTTCATTCTTCTACTATCATTACAGATTATTATGTCTGTCTAAAGAAATACTCCTGACTATATTGCAAGAATGGTCAAGGGCAATGTACGTGGAGGAAAAGCATTCAAAAAAGGAAAGAAGGGTGGAACTCCAGAAGAGGGAGAAGGGCGTGTGAAGTTTGTGGGTCTGGAGGATGATCAACAGTATGCCCGTGTCCTTCGCGCTCTGGGAGATCGCCGGATGCTCTGTTTCTGTAACGATGGGGTAGATCGGATTTGTAAGATTCGGGGAAAGCTATGTCGGGGTCCGGGTCGTCAACGCATTGAGGTCGGAGATATCGTGGTTCTCAGTTTCCGAGATTTTGAGGACGATGATTCCGATGCTGACGAAACTTCCAAGAAAGTTACGGCTCCGCTCAGCTCACTTATGGAATCGGATAACGGGTCACGGGCCATTACGGGAACTGCTGCGACTCTTGCCAATGGAAAGAAGGATATTGCAGATATTGTTCGTAAAATCATGCCCTCGCATTGGAAGTATGTTCGCAAGGAAGCCGGGATACACAAACTCCTCTTCCCGGACCGAATTGCAGAAGGATTGGAAAGTGACGATGATGATCTCTTTGAACGCGACGAAGAAACAAACGAAGAAGTGAATATTGATGCGATTTAAGGAATTTTCAGGTGTTGGTTATATGCGATTGTCATGCGATTGTCATGCGATTGTTTTGATACTCCGAAAGAAGAAGATACACTAAGGAACTACAACATGCAAAATCATCCGAATCTTGCATCTGCCACCTTTGATGATCAGGATGCCGGGTCAGGTCCCGTGCATAGTTCTCCCAGTCTTGGCCCCATGACCACTGCAATCCGGAACATCTCCTCCCGACATATTCACGATGTCAGTAACAGTATTGCCGATGAACGCCAATTCCTGCGCTCTTGGCGTCGTCAACTCCAGGATTGTATGACCCATCAGAATGCACATATCATTCAGTTTCTTCTCAGTGATACCGGTGCTCCTGCTGAAGAAGCGCAGATCATAAAACGATGCAATGATGTCATGACGAAATACTCCAAACATACCTGGAACTTCGCATCCTCAACCCCCGAACTGTCGCTTCCTCTGGATACGAAGGATGCCCAGTGCGAAATTGAACAGGAACTCGGTATCGCACCGGCAGCCCTTCGGGAACTTCTCCGCAAGGCTATTCGTCTCTATGTAAATACGGCAAGTGCGGCATGTACTGCAGAAACAAAACTGGAAGAGAAACTCAATCGCCTGGATGCAATTGCAAAACGTATAGATGACCTCATGTTCCTGGAACCGACACTGGCCATAGAACAATTAGAGGGACCCGTCCGTACGTATCTGGACTCTGTTCTGGAGAAGATTACCATTCAGGAAGAATACGAAGAACTCCTACACCATTACAAAAAATTCGCCCAGTTGAAGAATCTGATCTCTTTGGCAAACTTCCAGCGTCAAACAGCCCCCACCTGTCAGATCTGTATGACAAAAGAAGTTACAACCGCAGTAACTCCGTGTGGTCACACTTACTGTGACGATTGTTGTCGGAATCAGATGACTTCCTGTTATATGTGTCGGGTCCAGATTAGAGATCGTCTCCGACTCTATTTTTCGTAAGAAACATCGGAGTCAGTTCCGCCGGTTTAATGAATTGTTCTTCGTATTCGGCCAGCTGTTCTTCGGACCAGCCGTATGCATCGGCCAAACTCTTTAAATGACGTTTCGCACGTTTTGTAAAGAGGAGTGTCAGCATTTTGCGTACCTGTGATTCAGAGTATTCCTGTTTGGAGATCGGCATACTCCTTACCCATTGACGAACGTGGTACCGTCAAATTTGCTTGTGGGCCTAAAAGTAATTTCCGTACATACAAATAATGGAACCCGTCAGCGACGATTCTCTTTCACAGTTATCCAACTTAGTCAAAGAATGGATGAAGACAGAAAATGAAATCCGAATCCTGTCCGCGGAAGTAAGTACAAAACGGAAGCGTATTAAGGTCGTGCGTTCTATGATCACCACCATCATGAAGGGCAAGCAGCTGGCCCGTCTGAATACCTCTGCAGGGGCTCTCACCCGGAAAGTCAAACAGGCAAAAGTCTCCATGACGAAGAAGTATATTGCCAGCGCGTTAGTAGACTTCTTTGATGGCAACAAGGAAATGGCGGAAAAGTGTGCGAAGTTCTTGGACGAACACCGCCCGATGCGAGAATCTGAAAATCTTACGCTGGAAAACCCGGAATAAATACGACTCCGTCTATTGTTATGAGCAGATGATCTCACAAAAAATCTCTGCCCAGAACATAAAATGTACAACACCCTCTACAAGCCTCTGGCCAACAAAGTCAAGGAAGGATTCCAGAGTTATCAGGGTTCGGCGGTCGACGGTATTGCCGCCTTCCTGGCGATGGTCCTGGCCCTGGTCATTCAGCTCTTCGTCGTCAAGTTCCTCTGGAATAATGTCTTTGTAGAAGTCATCTCCTTCGGTCGTCCCTTCAAGAGTCTCCTCCAGGTCCTCGGTTTCCTCCTCTTAGTCGCCATGGTCTTACCGTAAATTCTCAATGTTTCCGACGATAACTGGATCCACGCCGACGTCGCTGCGATGTCCGCTTCTTGCGTTCCGTTGTAGAACTACGCTGTTTCTTTTCTGTGGAAAGTCCACGACTTCCATAGACAGATGCCGCACATAATTGTTTGGCCACGTCGGAACCCATCGTAGGCGTCGTTGCAAGAACACACCGATCATAGCGATCATGGAGTTCGTGGTTCATTCTGTCCTACTCTATACATAGATTCTTGTACTATACATCCGAACTGTATACTATAAGAATAGATTGTCAGCAAAATCGCTTACTTGGGTTCCGAACTGATTCCCTGATACTGGGAGAGATCCGCCACACTGGTCGGTTCCCAGAACCCCATATCCCGTGCTCCAATGGGTTTATCCATAGAAGGCTGGGTTCCCTTACAGAACGAAGTCATCGCCAGTTTCGTACGGACCAATACTTCTTCAAACTCCTTTTGTCCATCCGGACAGTCTCCCAGAAGTTCATGGAGGAGTTCCTTTCCGCGCTTCTCAAACTTTTCGGTGATCAGATCAATGTCCCGTTTCTGGACGACACTGCGCATACAGCGTCCAACAAAGGTAGATGCCGGTTCCATGTCATGACTGGTACGATACTGGAGGGACATGGTGCGATAGGAACCCGCCGCTGGCGTGGAAATGTCGGCTTCCATACAACAGAGTTTGGAAACCAGAAGACGGAGTTCTTCCGCTGCATCCGTACTATCATTGAAGCTGGCAATACGCGCCAGAAGTTTCTGGGCCGCTTCAGAGCGTTCCACACAGGCGGGCATCAGACGCGGGTCCACTGCGGCAACCGCGAACCCTTCACGATGCTGAGAAGCATCGTTTGGGTAAGGGACACGTTGTGACCCGAACCCCTCCTTCAACACATCGGCCGGATCAAAGGTACTGTACTTGTAGTTCATGTAGGTTAGCCCCAGGAGTACAACAAAGAGAATCGCATACAAATACTGGAACATCCTTCCTATTTACTGCAAACGAATTCGGTTCGCCAACAGTTCCGGACAACGGGGAACTTCTGCATACGGAATCGGTACACGAACCGGCAGAATACCATGCCGATTCAGAATATGTCCCGTACATACATCCTCCAAAAAGGCCGTCTTGTATTCTTCTTCCGCGGCGATCACGATATCCAGCGCGGCCGCCGATAACCAGTAGCCATGGCCGTAACAATAGGTGGCCGAAGGATGTGTAGGCTGAAGAGTGGTATCTTCACACCGGGTTGTTACACGGATCGGATTCACCTTCCCTTCTGTACAGACATGCACAAAGAGTCCCCAAAAATCCTTCTGGACATTCTTCTGAATGGCTGTATGGAGATCTAACATATTCCGATAGACAATGTCATCATCCGTTTTCCAGACACCCGGAGAATTCGGAAAGTTCCGACGAATCCAGGAAAGGGCGGCATGCACTTTCGCCGGCAGTGTTTCGTAATTATCATGTACGGGAAGTTCCAGCACATCTTTTGCATACTTCTCTTCGGCCACTCCTCCTACACATCCGATGATTCTCCAGGATTTATCCCTTCGCATCCGTTCCATGGCCGCCATCAAAAAGGGGCGATACTTCTGACATCCACAGAGTAAGAGAATCGGGCGCGTTTCGGTTAGGTCCATCTGTACATGCTGCTACGAAGAAATCTTTAGATAAGATATTTAATCTTCTTAGCCCCTTAGCCTTCCAGAGTTACACCGGCATCTGCATCTTCCCCGACACCGGATACTGCAGACCACGCGGCAGCCAACTTCTCAAAGATATCACGGGCTCGCTGTGCCGCGGTGGCGACCACCTGTCGGGCCAGCGCGTTGTTGTCTCCGAGACCTTCACGGAATCCCAGCGTAAGTGTGGCAACCTTATGAAGCGGATGACGAATCTTGTACCCTGCGAACGTAATCGGAGAATCCAGTGGGGCATTCTGACCAGCCTGCGTGTCCAGATAGAGTTCCGTTGCCATGGTCTGAAGGAGATTCCCCAACGTATGTTCCTGATCCGCAAAGAGTACATCCACAGAATGTTCCATACGATTGTTGGTCGGCTGAATCGTCATACCGAGATCTGATAGGGGAGTGGAAGCATCGGTATAGGGGGTCACCAGGGCAATTACGGCCCGAATCCCTTCCGCCACAATATCGGGGACGGGACGAATCCCGACACTCTCCACAGTAAACGTGAAGGAGTTGGCTTCTCCTGTCGCTGGATCAATGCGATAGCAACGCTGAATCGCCATCGTTTCCCATTCCTTACGGTAATTGTCAATAATCGCCTTTTCCACACTGGTGGGGTCAACGATCTTCTTGTAATCGGTGAGCCATTCCACGAAGAAACGATCCTGACGAACCGGGTCTTCATCCAGGGTATTTCCGTAGGAACACTGACTGACAGGACTGAACCCAATGAAGGTCTGTCCTGTCCCGATGATCGGATACGCCGTCAGATCAATTTCTTCCGCGGGCTGTTCAGAATTCCACTGAGGCCGGAGAGTTGTGATGAGCGTGGTATCCTTCGTGATCGGATCCGCAGGAAACATGGCTGCAGTTGCTTCGGGACCGAGATCCGCAAAGACACCATCCGTCTGCTGTTCGCGAATTACGAAATCACTTGCCTTAACGTGGCGTAGCGTATCCCCGTGAACGGGTCCTGTGGTATCATTGCGTACCCGCAGAACACATTCATACCGTGATGGATCAAAGTTATCAATATCCCGAACACCGACGGGAATGAGCGTAATCCGATGGGCCAACATTTCGTTGAAGATAATCCCCGTATTCTTCCGAACTTTCACACCGGGATCCTTGTCATTCGTAAGATCGGCACGAAATCCCACCGATCGGGTATGAGTCAGAATACACCGTCGGAGTGTATTCGCAATCGTAGAAGTTGTATTTTCAAGCACAAAGTGACCACGAATCTTAGATTCAGGGTCAGTCAAGAGCGCGGGGCCATCTTCAGAGTAATTACGGAACATCGTACTTTATCCCTACAAGGGGGTGCGATTGTCAAGTTTATGGGGCATACGCGATTAGAAGGATGCCATAAACGCGCCGAACAGGAATGTAGTAATCAGGAGTGTCTGGGACCATGTGGAGAGGTGTGATGTGATAAACTGCATAATAAGGAACCAAACAATCCCGTATAATGAATCTCCGATCGGGGCACCTATACCTACTTCCTTTCCATATCGCTGGAAGAAATCTATATAACGATTCGTGTACGCACGTGGGATATTTTTCACGATGCCGTAGAACGTGAGATCACCGGCCCATTGAATCCCCAGGAACGTTGCAAGGCGCTTCGCCCAGTCGGACCAATTCGCCGGAGCACTGACACCAAACCATGCGGTAATTACATATTGGGCAATGAGTAACAGAATTGTGCTATAAATATAGTCACCGAATGCTACCTGTCCAAAATTAAACGCGGAACGATTATAATATTCCTGTGTAGTGGATGCCTTGAAGATAGCGGGAAATACATAATAGGAGATTGGTTCCCATATAGCATATGCGGATGTCCATGCTAATAAGTTTTCTCTTGAAAAATGGAATATATTTGGAGTAATCATTTCTACTATAGAGAAGAGAATACATGAATGAAAGGTTGCAAAGTTGAACGGCATACCCTTGGCATACCCTTTGACACCGAACACGACGACAATGTGTTATCATGATATCCATACCCATGAGAGTGTTGAGCCGCCGCGAGAGCGGGAGACTACTGAAATTGATTATTCCAATGAGGTACATGACCTCTGTGAATTTCTACGCAAGAAATTCACCAGTGATGTGAATTATGCATCCAGCCAGCCCAAACATCATATGTGTATGTTCTTCAATACAAAGACGAACAAGATGGCGATTGGGGAGAATATCATCCTTAGGAACGATGTGACAAAACATGCGGAAATGACGGCTCTAGAGCGACTGGGGCGTATTAGCACCCGTAATCGTACAGAAACGTATGATATCGTAGTTATTCGGGTATCGCGCACAGGAACAATCGGCACTTCCCGACCGTGTTTTCACTGCATCCAAACGATGATGAAACATCCGCGTATTCGGGTTCGGAATGTCTATTATAGTACAAATACAGGGACGATTGTTCGTGAGAAGCTCTCTGAAATGTTGGTTACGAAACCGCCATTTATTTCTGCGGGGTGGGCCTTCCGCCTGGGATTGCGTAAACCGCGGTAGACAATTTCCTCCATCCGGAACAATGAACACCTGCTATATTTCCAGTAAATGTCGGTTTTCCCAACAGTTTTTGGAGGCTCTGTCGCAGACACCGTATTTCCGTGAAATCAAATTTGTGAATGTGGATACGACGCCCCGTAATCAGCTCCCGCCGTTTTTGAAGTCAGTGCCTACGATGGTGGTTGCCGGCGAACCCCAGCCCCGAACGGAAATCAGTCAACTGATGAACTGGATCAGTGAGAAGCGTATTCAGGAGAACCGACAGCCGATTCAAACCCCCGGAGGTCCAGGGGGCCAGCGCCCGGGTCCCGGTGGAGCCCCTTCTGCTGCTGGTTCTTTCCAGGACCCCATGGCAATGTATGAAGGAGAAACCTTCGGGGGATTCGGTGGGGGAGGTTACGCCTTTATTGGCGAAGACAGCACGAAACTGGACAGTGGTTCCATGGTCCGCATGGTGGGTAACATGGCAGGGGTTAATGATCAGGGGATGTACTTCCCCGATAGTCGGATGATGATGGGGGGCGGTGGCGGTCAGCAACAGGTCGCGCCTCCCCAGGGAAATGGTCGTGTCTCCGAAAAGCAGGCGGCCCTGGACAGCCGTCTGGCGGCGATGAAGGCGGCTCGTGAAAGTGACCCCTATGTACCCAGTGCCATCCAACGAATCGGTTCTCAGCCTATGGGTGGGGGTGGCTGGTGAGTTATAACAAGCACTTAAAAACTATACCGAAATATACAGATAACAATGTCTTCTACTCCCCTTGGCGCATTCTGTACGCAAATTATTAACTTCTTTGAAGATCTTCAGGATACCTATCCGGAAGAAAAGGATATTGCGAAAGCGACGTCTGCCCTTAAGCTTATAAAGATGGCCAATCCGCGCCGACTTCACACTGCTTTCATGGAAATTGTCACACCAGATTTCCGTGAGCATATCATGACCGAAGATGAAGAATATCTTATCAAGCATGCGAAGGCCCTTCTGGATCAGGAATATAGCGATATTTCCTTCGCATTCTGGATTTTTGATAAACACTGGAGTACAATGACGCACGTCAATAAGAAGCACATCTGGAATTATCTTAAGACGATTGTTGTTCTTGGCCAGCGTGTTCCTCCGGCCTAAGCGATTTCCAGAAGTTTCTGAATTTCGGCATCCACCTCTGCCTTTGGAATGAGCACGGGGTCGGGTTCCCCGACATAACTGGCCATCAGGGCCCAAATATAGAATGGATAATTCGTCTTTTCTTTGAAAAAATCAAAGGCGATTTTTCCGGCTTCCGCAGTTTCGGCGTATTCGGCCTTTTTGGTTTCATCATAAAATGGCAATTCGCTGGAGGTCTTCAGTTCACGGAGACGATCTTCTACGGCCTTTGCATACGTCAGTGAACTGTTCTTGAAATCCGCATTCATCTCTTCCTGGAGGATACTATCGTGGAAATCGTTTGTGGTGTTGATTCCATCTTCCGCCCCATAACGGAACACCGCCTGCAACGTGGTGGCAACATTCTTCAACCCGATCTTGTTCTCCAAATCTTCCTCCGTGGTAATCGCCATATGAAACGGAATATACTTCACATTCGGCATGGATGTCGTGAATTGAGTCAGATTGTAATTGCGGGTGGGGTCATATTCCTCCGAATAGAGATCAGGGTGTTCGGTGATGACCGACTGAATCCATTCGTAGACCAGACGATCATCCGTTTCTCCGTCTCCTCCCCGTTGTGATCGTGGGCGACGACGGGTCTTCCGATTCCGTAAGCGATATGGACGTCGCTGATGACGCAGTGATTTGGATGGCATCCCTCTATTGTCAGAAGAGGATATTTCTGTATGCGGTTTAACTAACTCAATAGAAACCCCGTGTCAAACAAGGAATGGCGACTGTCTCATTTGCAAGTACTTTGAAGATCTTCTGTGACGAACTTCGGCTAACATTTCCTGAACTCCAGCCCCAGATTGACCGGGCACTGACAATTACCCCGGCCATGTACTGGAAGGCCTGGTCTTCCAATCTGTCGGTTCTCTTAGAGTGTGACTTCGCTGCCCTCCAGGCGAAGAGTAGAGGATTCATTTTGGGAGCTGTCCGTATTTCTGACAGTCTATGGGCCGAAATCTCAGGTCAGACCCAGCGGGCGATTTGGAAATACCTCCGAACCCTGATCTTGGAAGCGTCTATGGAACTCCCGAATGAAGAGATGACACCTGACGTGGCCCAGGGGATCTTGGATATTCTGCAACAGGAACGTATGAAATCGGGAGAAGAACCGGATGAAGAAGAAGTTCAGGAAGCGAAACAGGTACTGGAGGAATCTATGAAGCACATGAATCCTCTTATGGAACGTATGCAGGGAATTCTGGGCGGTGTGTTTGGATCTTTTGGAACAGACGGAAGTGGTGCAGGATTTACGATGCCCGAAATCCCCGACCATCTGCGCAATGGCAAGATCGCGAAACTGGCCGAAGAACTCTCCAAACAGTTTAATCCCGCAGATTTTGGCATTGACCCTGCACTCTTAGAAGGCAATTCTGTGGAGGAAGTTCTCCAGCGTCTCATGGATCTTTATCGGAACAACCCCGATCTCTTGATCAACGGCGCCAAACGGGTTGCGGAACGCATGAAGAAACAGGTTCTCAGTGGTACTCTCAAACAGGAAGAACTGATCGCCGAAGCCAAGGAATATGTCGCGCTCTTCAAGGATCATCCCCAGTTCAAGGAAGCCTTCTCCAAGTTTGAGATGCTCTTCGGAGATGATGGAATTGGTAATATGTTCCAGTCGCAGAGTTCCGGTGCACCTTCGGAACGTCTTCGCGCGGCACAGGAACGTCTCCGACGCAAGCGTGATGCCCGTGCAGCAGGGAAAAAATAGCACCATCCGAATAAGGGAGAATGCCAATCACATGTCCAGCATTTTGGTGGGATCAGCCACGAATCCTGATAGATCAGGCCACAGAGTTCTTTCCATTTACAGAATACGATAAGCGTTGCACGGCATCCGCGCTGAATTCTTTCACCCGTTTCGGTATTTATCTGGGGATTTTATTAGCCATTGTTCGTATGGAAGAGGCGTGGCTTCTGGTGGGAGTTGTATTTGCGTCCTTTGCTGTTGGGGCCTGGAAGATTATGATGCGCAATGGTGCTGTGCGCGAAGGTTTTACAGAAAACTTCACCAGTGAAGCGGGATATCGCGAAAAGGATACGGACGCCCCGATTGTGGATGCCCGAACCGTGAATGGTCAGTATGTCCCGGATGTGATTGGGGATCGTTCGGGTCGCACAGATCCAACGGCTGCCAATCCGTTCATGAATGTTCTGATTTCCGAAATCTCCGACAACCCGTATCGTAAGCCGGCCGCCAATGTGCAGGCCACCGCCGTCAAACATGAACTGGATGGCTATTTTGAAACGATGTTCTACAATGACCCCGGTGATACATTCAATCGCACGCAGAGTCAGCGTCAGTGGGTCACGATGCCCTCTACGACCATTCCCAATGATCAGGAAGCCTTTCAGAACTGGCTTTACCGTGTCCCGGGTCAGACATGCAAGGAGGGAAATCTGAGTGTCTGTAATTTTGATACAGGTGCCGCCACATTCCCTTGGCGGGAAATGCGTCGTCTCACTTAACCGAAACCGAAATAATCCGAAATAATTTTACATTGCCGAATCAGAGATGGCAGCATTCCAGATTCAGCAATTTACACGTGTTCGTGACGACCCATGTGATCTTACAACACAGTATAAGGAATCCGCGGCCCCCGGTGCTTACAAGATTACGAATCTGACACCGGCGGAAAAGTCCGTGGAATCGGTGGCGTACCAGCAGCCCGCTGTTCCTATGCGTGAAGGGTACGGATGGTCAGCCCAGAATGTGGATGTAGACAGTCTTCTGCGTAATCATGCAGTACAGACGAATTCTCCTCATTGCCCGATCCGTGGACGCACGCAGGCCCGTCCCTTTGTTTCTGTCCCGTATATGGGACGCGGAAAGGGCGAAGCGACACTGGAATCTAAGCTCCAGATGGGGCAGTATGTCCGTCAGGGCAAGGAATGCGGGACCATTTCGGATCAGTTCTATACGAACCAGTTCACCCCGATGATTCCCTATGTTGCGGCCAACATCCAGAATCCAGTTCATTTGGTGGAAGAAGTCGCTTCTCCGAACTGGGTTCGTGGAGGTATTCCCAGTCGTCAGGTGGTTCGTGATATGAATTGCTAAGGGGGACATGCTGGCCGCTCTGCGGCGACGGCGGGAACCGCCTATCCCCCGAAATCTCCAGCTACGCTGGAGTTTATGAACCGTCCAGTGATACTGGACGGTCCGAGGCCCCCTTGCCTGTAGTATATTAATGTATAGATAGTTGTTGTAAGAGTGTGATACAGTCTTACAAAAACCGCGCATAGAGTCAGAAGGATGTTCCCTCTTGCCGGTAACGAAAAACGGTCCGACATCATTATGGGTGGCTACACGATGATTCCCCAGAAGTTCTATCATCCCCAGGCGTCGCGTCACGCTCTTGGACTTGTAGGGGGAAATGAAGTCTCGGTTGCCTCCGGCAATCTCGTAGATGTTGAATCCGATCTCCGTAACATCACCCGTGATCTCTCCCACGCGCCTTCCAAGAAGTATACGCCCTCCTGTCCTCTGGGCGGAGAGAAAGCGTGTCCCGCCTGGCCCAAGTCTCTGGTCTTCAATGAACGATCTAATGGTAAGATGGTGACCGTCAGTATGGCTCCCCGTCATCTTCCCACCCATCAGACGATGAGTTATCCTGGTGTCCCCGCCCCTGCCCCTATGAAACAGGAAATGTATGGTGCCCCCTGGCGATTCTAAAGATTCTAAAGATTCTAAAGATCAAAACTCTGTTGCTGCATCTAAAGAACTCCATACAATCGCCCCTACATAGCACAAAAGTTGACACATCAGTCGGTCCCAGAATCAGTATGCAGGGACATCCCTTCTGGAATTATAGCTCAGCTGGTAGAGCAACGATCTTATGAGTCGTAGGTCGCGGGTTCGATTCCCGCTGGTTCCATCAATATACATTATTTTTGTTTTTTTGCGTACACAAACCGACAAAAATCGTGATCCGTAACAATGGAAGACGACGTGCATACTATAGAGATATCCGAAGACACGCAGGGTGGGGACTCGTGGGTTATGCAGGGCCCCTGTAAGTACACCAAGGCCCGCGGTTTTGAACAATATCGCAGATCCTACGATATTCAACATGCTACTATGTACTTGCCACCACACCAAGAAGGAAATCCCGACATAGCAGTGGACATACCTCTCAATAAAATAACTCTTATAGTCCCCTATAGTGGCGTTATACGATTCTCCTACGAATGTAAATTTCCCAGTACCCCAGAACTTTCACAATTTCTTCATGAAGATATAGAAACCCCTTGTATCTTTCGCTGGTGGGGAAGTTACAATCGTCTGAACGGGGATGTCCTACGATTCATAGACGATCACACCCTTGAACTCCTGGCCCCGATGCGTAGCTCCACCATTTTTGTCAAACAGGACGAACTACCAGAATATACACTCTCCCCATGGTATATCTCTAATCCCGATACATTCACCCTGTGGGAGGGATCCATTATGGTACGGGTACATTTCAGGTTTCATACACGTTGTCTGCAACAACTGATGGAAATTTTAGGGTAGTATTTTTCATAGTCCAGGTGTAGAGGAGACGATGATTCCATTCAATCTACACGAAGATCTCACCATGCGTGGGCGTGCCGGTGGACCCGATCGGGCAATGACCCGTTACAAATACGATCTGGGAAAGATGGTGGAGAATAACGAAATTACGACGGGACCCGGTCGTTATGTCTTAGATGTCCCGAATCGCTTCGGAAATGCGGCCTACATTACAAATCCAACCACGCGCATGCAGAAATGGGGTGCATCCCACGATATGTCCTCTACGAAGACCGATGTGGAAAGTGATCTCTGGAATCTTGCCCGGCCCACCACGAAATCTGTCTGTGGACAGTTTGATCCACACACCGCCCCGCAACGTACCCTGACAGCAATGCCCGAAACCGATCTTCCACAGACCTTTGCCCGACTGGTGGATCCTCCGTGTACTCTCCGTGGATCCGGCTGGAATCGCTGGGAATGGCTCTGTGAGAATCCCCAGGAAAATGTTATGATCCCCTTTGAATGGTCCGTAGATACCCGACATGTCCACAAGGACGGGTATAATGCGAATGCCAGTATGCGCTATCAATGTGGAATCATCCCCGATGCCATTCCGGTACCCCGTCAACCCGGTGCCCGTGATGCACCGAACTTTTCCGATCAGATACCCGGTGTAGCGCAGAAACCTATGGGGTCCGCGACCCTCACTGGAAGTGTGAAGATTCAGGAACCCCGTGGTGCACCCCGTGTCGGTCAGCAGGGGCAGTGGTCGGTCCCCACCACCGTGTATCATGAACAGGAACGTGCAATGACGGGACGTATTGCCCCTCCTCCGTCGCTTGACAGTATGATCGCGCCCCATTAAGCCGTACGGACTATTAGTTCTCTTTCTTACTCTTCTTTTCTCGGAATAGCATGCCACACATATTCTTCCGAGAGTTTACTGTTGATAACAGGAATATTTGATCAATGTAGAGATGGAAGTTGCCGCCTTAGCCAGTTTATTAGCCGTTGGGTATGCGCTCACGAAGGGACCAAAAGAGCAGGCCACCGAAAATTTTGAAGATGTTCCCTGTGAATCAGGTCTTCCTCCGCCACTCTATCCAGAAGATAAGACAGCACCCGGTCAGCTCACTGTGCCTGGGAAACCCCGTGTTCCCCGTCCTACGGCGGATGGAACCCTGGATCTCTATTATAATCTTCCTTCTGGAGGATCTCTTCCCTCTAACCCCTACACACAGCCGGACTTGTATCCCCGTTCTATTCTGTTCTCCAGTCCGGCGATTGTTCCCCAGGCTCCGATGACGGCGGTTACATCCCAGGTTCGCATGAATGTAGAAGGCGAAGAAGCTCCACCGGTCTATAATTCTGGGAAAACTGTGATCTCACCTCTGACAGGTCTTCCGATGGCTGCCGAAGAATTTACCCATAACAACATGGTCCCATTCTATCGTGGATCTCTCAAACAGAATATGACGGATGCAGGGAATCGTTCCATCCTGGATGATCATATTGGGATGGGCTCCACGCAGATCGCCAAACGCGAACAGGGCCCCCTCTTTGATCCGCATCGTGAACCCACCGGAAATATTTACGGGATGGAAAGTGTGACCAGTTTCATGCAGGACCGTATGGTGGCCCCGACCAATCGCGCGGGAGAACGCCCGATTGAACCGGTTCAGGTCGCCCCGGGTCTCAACAGTGGATACTCCTCCTTTGGGAATGGTGGGTTCCAACAGTTTGAAACGCAGGAAATCGCCCGTCAGCGTCTGTCGGTCGACGAACTCCGTGCGGCCTCCAACCCGAAGACAACCTATGAAGGCATGATGATTGCTGGGAAGTCACTCAATATCCAGCGCGGAGATCTCGGAGAAACCCGTAAGTATCGCCCCGACACCTTCTTCCTCAATGAAAACGGCGAACGTAACTTCGTCACGGCGGGAGAAAACACGAAGGCCACAGAACGCCCGACCCAGGTCATGAAGTATCAGACCCGTGAAGATACTACGGCGGAGAATGTGGGTCCCGCTACGGCCTCCGACTTCAAGGCAACCTACACTACCCCATCTTTCCGTGCACCCCATGTTCGTCAGCACGACGGGTTTGGTTTCCGTAACGCGGATGGTTCTACCTACGGTGTCGTGGATACGGATGCTAAGAATAACGATTTCGGTCGTCAGGGTTATGATCTGCCGGTGAATCAGCGTAACGTCACCTCTGAACGTGGACAGGCTCTGAACTTAACGGCGGCCGGTGTTCCGAAGGCTCTTACGGTCTATGACCCCAACGATGTTGCCCGTACCACGGTGCGTGAATCTACCGGTGCGAATGACTGGATCGGGATTGCATCCTCTGCAGGAGGAGCCCAGAAACTCACGGTGTATGATCCTACGGATATTACCCGCCCCACCGGTCGTAATACGCTGGCCGAACCCGACAAGGCTCTCAACGTAACGCGCGCCGGTGTGCCCGGTCAGGCCACTCTCTCTTTCCCAGATGGAATGCGTCTGACTTCCAAGGGGGAGATTTCGGCCCATTCGGACTATGCGGGTTCTGCGGGCCCTGCGGTTGCGAAGAATGAACAGGTCTACGATTTCGCCTATAATATGCGTCAGAACCCGGTCAAGGAAATCGTGGCCGCTGGGCGCAAACCGGTGGCTGGAAATGGGTCTCTGTCACTCTTCAACGGAGAAGACTATATGAACGTACAGTACCGTAAACTGGATACGGATTCTCTCAATGATCGTGGGAATGTGGCGGATCGTGTCATTGGGCCGCCTCTGGGAGCTGAAGCCATTGGTCTCCAGCGCCCCAAGAATATCCTCCAACTGGATATCGCCCGTGATCGTAATATTCACGATATTCTGGACAGTCTCAATGATAACCCGTATGCTCTGCCCGTACACCGTATTGCGGCCGGTGTAGCCGGTCCCGCCGAAATGGCCATGGCCGGTGGTGGTTGGTAGAGAGGAGGTGTATGTTAAATCCTCCCGGTGTAGGGTCCCGGGCCCCGAATGCTACATCGGAACCGCGTTTAAAGCCGGCGAAATCTATCTACGGAGACGGTAACAGCAATGGCTACACTCAATACACTTCAGATTCTTCAGAAGAATACGTTGGCTTCTCTGCAGAGTCTGATTGATTTCACAAACGCGTCCTTCCCCACATCTGGGGCGAACCACCCTACATCTGGAACGAATAACCCTACACCAACGGAGGATTCCCTTACACTGACGGAACTGCGACCTCTTCTGCAGAAGTTTTATATGCTGGATCCTACAATATTCAATGTGATTCGGCTCTTTGTAGACAGTATACCGAACGAAAATCCTCTTCGTAAACTGCTACCGATATTTTCAGAAATCCAGGAGTTTCATCATACAGAACCAGTGAAGAACACACCTCTTGCCACAGAGGAACCCGAAACCGAAGAAACCAATACAACGCTGCCCGTTCGTGATCCAGAGGAGGAGGAAGAAGATAATACGGAGATTATCTCTGCCTACATCCGCCCTACGGAATGTTTCGTACAAAATTCCTCTGGTACACTTACCGACGATCAGAAACGCTATTACAGCCTCATCTGTGGACAAAATTGGAGAGAACTTGCAAATATTTTTATGACGGGACTGAATAATGCATTTGTACTGTTGGAACACAATGAACTACTGAATTATAATATGTTAATGCATTCCGATCCAACTCCTAAGACTTATGTATCATCTAGTGAAGAGTATATGTTTCTGATTCAGTGTGCGATCGCAAATCGTAAGATCATTGGAAATATTCTCCTCCCAGAATCAAATATTCTATGGGAACACATGCCCAAGGATTTTTTAAAGGAATGTAATGAATATTATAAACGCAATATGCTCTTTCGTCCGGCAACCATGAAATATGATATTCTTACAGATGCCCTAAAGATATATCGTTACTGTAAGAATACAGTCTATCATAAATCATGGTCATCCGTAGTATCCTCCCAGGTAACACTTACGGGTTCGTCTATACGAACTCTCCTAAGTGATTGGATACAGGGGCGAACGGTAAGTGAATACCATCGGGATCAAATCATGACATTACTCGTTGTATCCAATTTTGCAAAGGAAGATAGTAGTTCATCCGCATTGACCAAATATTACTATGGGAGTAACGACTTCTCACGAGTATTTCTAGACGCAGCAGAAAAAGAGGATGGTCTCCCACGATCATTCAAAGCATGGGCAACTGGAGGCATTACATTCAAGAAATTAAAGAATATACTGACTGGATTAGGAGTTCAGCAAGTACGACGTGCAGAGGGGCAACGTTATCAGGGAATTCGTAGAATTAATCAGAATACGCAGCCAAACGACATGAGATACCTTCGTATTTGTGAACCAGAAGCGTATATGCCAGGGTCTGGATTTTTTGGAATCACAGATGAACGTGATTTACATATTGGTGAAGATAATGAACCCCAACCGTATACGGTATTAGAAGGGTTTGATAAGCCTACAGCAAGACATGCACAGCCATTCCCCATTGATGATCGTACACTCACGCAACGTGTAGCACGCAAAGAAGAGATCAAACCGGCAACACCTGCACCTACGTTATTTGAAACGATGTTCAATCATAAAATCTTTGATAAGAAAACAACCGAAAAGATTGCATTTAGTGGTTTTAATTGGGAACAGAATGTATCCTTACTGAAAGAACCCGTTACCTCTAAAAAGGAGGGTAATACTGTCGGTCAGTCCTTACGCCCAAACAACACAGCTACAGATATGCCTACGCTTGTATCTGTAGATCTCTGTCCAAGTGTTATAAATGACATACTCTGTGGATAACACCATCTAAACATTTCTATACTCTGTTCGGATAATGGACACCAATGACCATGATCCGAATCGCCCCCGTTCGCTGGAAGATATGGCCGGCTCTTCCGAATGGATGCGGCTGCGATCGATTGTGAACCGCCCCGATCCTCCACACGTCATTCTTACTGGACCCGCCGGCACCGGAAAATCCTGTGCACTCCGTCTGGCACTGACTTCTCAGATTACGATGTGGCTCCGGTGTTCGCAAGATCCAACCCTCCGTGATAACCGTGACCGTATCAAACAGGCCGCCCGTCGTCGGGTTCCCGACGGACAGATCAACTGGATTGTGTTAGAACACGCGGATCTCCTACATTCGGATGCCCAGGCATTCCTTCGTCGTATCATTGAAACCAGTATTGGATCTTCCCGGTTTGTCTTAGAAGTACGCGATGTTGCCGCGATTGCAGAACCCCTTCTGTCACGTACCGTCCTGATTACTGGACCCACTCTTCTACCGTATGAAATTGCGACGGAAATCCGCAGACGGGCTCCTTCTATTGATCCTGCCCTGGCATCCCGATTAGCGACCCAAAGTCAGGGGAATATTCGGTGGGCGGTGTTACAGGCACTGGCAGGGGGCGATGGCTTTCTGGATACACGGGTACATGCCATGCATATCCCAACGGTGAAGGGAAATTGGACCGAAATACTTCGTCTCATGGAATATCTCCAACAATCCGGTTCTTCTCCGCGTGCATGGTTGGAATCGGAGGGACACCATACTACCCAAACCTTTGAACGCGCCGGTGGAGCTTGTCCATGGGCCGTATTCGCGAACACTCTTGCATAAACCGCGGTTCGCGATCCAAATGAATCTCCGGCCCCGTTTCAGAATGGATAATGTTGCTACCTATTCCGAAGCGCGGAGTGAATACACGAAGCAGTTAGCCACCTTTATTGTTCCAGCACTTCTGGGGTGGTTCCAGCAGGTATGGTCCCGAAACGCCAACAATCGTCAGCAGTGTATGGCTCTCTTCCAGACAGAATGTGAAGAAATCAGTCGTTGGAATCAGGATCGGGTTACGGATGAAGTGCGGGTTCTCATTGAACGTACGAAGTGTGATTATATGGAAGAACTCATGAAGGCTGTCTTCATTGCCCACATGAAGGTCTTGACGGCGGTTCGTCTTTCCGACAAAATGATCAAGCTCCGCCTGGAGATTCCGAAACTGGACCACTTCATCCATCGGATCTTCAAGGAAGCCGCCCGATCTTTCTGGAAGGCGCCCTATCTCTTTATGGATATTACCAACGTCATTGAACGCCAGAAGAATATCCTTCAGCTGGAAGCTATGACCACGGAGGCAATTACTACGGCGGTACGCGGAATGTTACCCGTCAAGCAGATTCTCCATGATTATCTGGATGGCGGTGAACAGGAAGATATTGACGATACAAAGGCTCCCGAATCCGAAGTTGTGACTCCCCGCGCCACGATTGAAGCTCCTGTTCTTCCGGCCCCGGTCGTAGAAACTACCCCAGAGTCTGTGTCGGCACCGGCGCCTGTATCTGAACCCCCTGTCACCACAACGATTCCTCTTCCCAATGTATCCACCACTCCTGTCCCTGAAACGGAACCCGTAAAGGAACAGATCAAAGAGATAGACGCCCCCGACGTGATCAAGATTGACACGGAACCCGCTGTTCGTTTCTCCGACTACGATGCGGAATTTGGTGAATCCGGTGCCGTGATGAAATACGCTCCAAAGGAAGATGACGCGGATGATGACAACATCAGCGATATTCCATCGGATGGTGCTCTGCAGGTAGATGAATCCTCTACACGGGACATTTCCGATGCCGATCTGGATGATGATGAACCCCCACATATTGGGATGACCGCCGATGACGATGATGAATCCTTGGGAGACATTGAGATTCTGGAATAATTGGATAGGAGAATGAGAATAGTCCCCGGTCCTTCGGGTGCTGCGTGCGTTTTGATTACAAGAATTCCGTGTCCAGCACAAAGATGGAAATAAAGAATATCCTCATCTTTGCGTTAATCGGAGCGGTCTGTATGTTTGTCATTACGGGGGGTCTGGTGAGTATGACGAGCGACGATGAACCTACTACGGGAGGGCTCCTGACCGGTGCATCGGTAGGAGGGATCTTGGGATCTGCTGCTGCGGTAATGTTAGGAGACAGTGCCATCGGTGAATCCATGGTGGGCGGAGGAGAAGGTAACGAGCTGACAAAAACAATCATGGAAAGCATTGGGGCAGGTCCGGCACCTCGTATGAAGACCGGTCTCCCTAATTTTTAAGGAAGAGGAGGAAGATTACAAGACCCGTGCACTTAGAGATACATGTGAGAAATAGATGGGTCAATCTGCGGTTTCTTGTTCTTGAGAAGGAGATCTACATGATCCTTCTGAAGAGTAAACGGCAGAGAGAACCCCTTGATATAGAAGGGAACCTTGCCCTCAATATTGTAGAAACGGAGCATATTGAGTTTGCTGACAATAGTTTGGATCGCCCGTTTGAGTTCGCGGACCCCCTTTTCTTCTCCCGTATAGTGTTCAATGATGTATGGAATTACATCCTTGGAAATCGCCACCTTCTCAAAGAGTTTGACATCCTGGAGTGCGGAATTGATGAGATACTGGTCCGTAATGACGAGTTTTTCCTTGAGATTGAACCCCGACACCTGGATGTTATACATACGATCACGGAGAATGGGGTTGACCTTTTCGTGATTGTTGTGACTAAAGATGAAGAGACAACGGCTGAGATCCAGATCAATGCCGGTAAAGTACTTGTCCTGGAAACGATCATTCTGCGACCCATCCGTCAGATGGATGAGAAGATTGTTGATTTCTTCTCCCTTGGGAGTTTCCGACACCTTGTCCAGTTCATCAAAGTAGATAATCGGATTCATACATTTGGACTTCATGAGAATGTCCGCAATACGCCCCCATGTAGAACCTTCATATGTATAGGAGTGACCATCCAGGAAAGAGGCATCCGTGGCACCGCCCAGCGTGATAAAGTGGAAGGGGCGATCCAGTGCCTTGGCCACCCCGTCTTTGATGAGAGTGGTCTTTCCTACACCCGGTGGACCGTGAATACTGACTACGTTTCCTGCGGCGGAAGGATTCGCAATCCAACTACTCACGAATTGGAGGATCTGGAGTTTGGCCTCTTCATGCCCATAGATCGCCTTATCCATATGTTCGCGAACCGAACAGACAAACTTCTGGCAGGCTTCATTCCCATCATCCATACTCACGGGAAGATTCTTGTAGGTTCCAATGGGCAGCTGCGTATATCCGTGAATCCACTGACTGGCCTTGTAATACTCCGTTGTAGAAGGATCAATATTCTGGAGAGCATTGTATTTGGCGATGGCAACGCGTTCCACATCCGCCGGAACATCTTTGCTGATGATCTGGAACTTCAGTGGCACCGTGGCTTCAGAGGGTTCCACCTTATTGTGAAGTTTCGTAAGAAGACGATCCTGGGCCTTTGGAGTGAGAGCCTTGAAGTATGCGATATCCCGATCAATATCTTCTTCGGTGGGTTCCACATCCGTCTGTACAAGTTTGACAAATCGGCGGACATTTTCAGGTTCCTTCTTGAGTTTGTACTTCTTGGGCTGAGGAGGACGACGGAGAGCATCATTAAGATCCGTAATAAAGAGATCAATGCCACTTGGACGACTACGCGTATCACTTACTTCCTCTTCGTCTTCATCCTCTTCTTCGTCACTACGATCACTGCTTTCTTCCAATTCTTCATCGTAATCCTCTTCTTCCTCCTCTTCATCTCTACGCTTCTTGTAGCGACGGAGTGGCGCCTTCTTTTGTTGCTTCTTACGTTGTACCCGTTCTACTTCCGATTCGGTTTCCTCTTCATCCTCTTCGCCATCAGATTCCTCTCCTTCATCCGACACTTCTTTGCGGATACGACGTCGGGCCTTTTCGGCTGCCTTACGGAGACGGCGTTTGGGCTTGGGTGACATTTCTTCTTCGCTGGTGACACCCTGTTCTTCCGATTCTTCTTCTACCGGAGTGGATTCAGATGTCTCCTTATTACGCCCCTTCCACTGTTTCTTTTCCGAAGATTTACTGCTGGCAGTACTTTCCCGCCAGGAGGAATCGTCTGATTCTTCGTAGTCAATAAGATTACGGAGATTACCGTGACTGTCCACACTACTATCATCATCATAATAGTCTGGTCGTGACCGGCGCTTACTTGGTTCCTTAGACTTCTTGGAAGGAATGTTCTTATTGTTCGTATTCTTCATATTGCGTGGCATCGTACAGGTCATCACGGGTCACACCCCCATTGTCAAGTTTGCCGCCAAAAAGGCATACCCCCCTTGCTTCTTATGTCTCTCCTTCTCATTTCTCTCCATCCTACAGTCACAGCTCTCATAGAATATCCATAATATCCATCAAACCGAATCGTGCCTTATTGGTCAAACTGGGGGCATCCGTACGATCCATGGCCACACGAGTAAGCGTCTTGATTTCTTCGTGGTTGGGTTGCAGAAGAGTCACACAACTCTTGACGAGCGCACTGGCACAATCCGCGAATTCCTCACACAGCAGCTGCTGATCGGTTTTTCCCTTACATTCCGTTAGCTGTGTAAGAATCGTCTTACAGGTTGCAAAGATCTCCTCTCCTTCCAGAACTCCGTGCTTTGCAACCTCCCCCAGAAACACACTATAGCCACGACGATACTTACGACGGGCAGAAATCACCAGGAAGGCTTCGTATTCCACGGTGTTCGTTTCCGGCTCACCCCGTGCTTCTTCAAAGATTGCAATGAATTCCTGCAGAATACGACGTACTTCGGTATTGAAATGCGGGAATTCGGTACGGAGTTCTGCCACCAGTTTCGCATATAGAGGACAGATGAGGTTTTCCATGGCTGCCTTTTCAAAGACCAGGGTGATAAATCCATTCAGGAAATCCGTCTCTCCACTGTCCAGCAACTGACAGAGCCATGACTTCGTGGCGGCGTACGTCTTGTCACTGAACTTATTCATCTTATCACGAATACGATCCAACATACGATCTTCTACGGTTGCATCCGTGCGACTTCGGTTGCCCAGACGAGGGGCGGTAAAACGGGCTGACCCGGATGGGGGCGGAGGCGCTGAAGCAGGAGTCCCGGTACTGGTAGCAGATCGCTGATGTACCCCGAATGCAGCATGTCGGGGATACTTATCATTGCCAGCAGAGGCATAGGAGGATGAGGGCTGATGTACAGGGGCACTACGCCAATTCGTCGTAATATTCCCCCGACCACTTCGGGCACTATCATCCACCGGGACACGCAGCGACGCAATCCGCGCTTTCACATCTTCGGGACATGCATACGGCCGTTGCATGTGCCCAAGAGCTTCCGCAAGTATAGTACCCATCGTCGTCATGGTTACTTGGGTATGAGAAGTATTTAAGTCGCACATTGCGCACAAACTACTCTGCGTACTCACCAGTGTCAAGTTTTCATATCGTACAACAGTGATGGCGGTAAGTGAACGGACTCTTCTTGACCTGGATGTTCGCCAGATTACACGGGCATTTCCCACGGTAACAAAGGCCGGTGGCGACGAACTCCTCCGACGAATTCAGACACCGCTTCAGGATCCCGTTGCACTCCAGAAACGGCAGGCACAGATTCAGGAAATACAACACCTCCTTCGGGATCCGACGACTCTCATCCGTGTTCACGATCTTCGTAAAACACTTGGAGAGACGGAAGAGGCCGTTCGTTCGGTGGCATCTGCAGGGGATGATACCCGCATGAAGGAATATTATAATCAGATTCTGTGGCCAGCGGATTCCTGGTTCGCTCCTTTGAATCATCGGAGTTGGGTCATTGAACTCCTGGTCTTTGTTCGTACGATTCTTCTTCCAGGGTTGGCTGTGATTATGCCTCTCTTCATTCTGGTGGCCCCGTTCATTCTCTATACATTCGTTCTCAAGAAACCGATCGGAGTATCGGAATACATAGATATCATCCAACAGTCTCTGAAGAAGGCGGTTCCCTCTGTACTGGGGGCGCCGCGATTTGCGGGAAAAGGCGGAGCACTGGAAATTGGTGAGAAATTCGTTCACGTGGGCCTGAGTCTGGGTATGTTCGTCTTCAGTATTTGGAATCAGATCTCTGCAGCCCTGCATATGCGCTCCATTGTGGGAGATATTCGGAACCGTTCTGAATCTGTCCGTCGGTTCCGTGATGCCAGTCGCGAACTCTCCACCCTCTTACATCATCCTGTAGACATCGGCCTGGAATGGTCCCAGGGGTCCTTTGGTCCATTTGGAGATACTTGGAATGAACCATCGCGTGTCCACACTGTTCTCCGTGCAGCCGGGGAATTGGATATGATTGTGTCGGTTGCTCTGCGTAAACGGGTCTGTTTTCCGACCTATTCCGAATCTACGGACCCCCATATGGAAATAACGGATCTCTATCATCCCGGTGTGGCCAAGGACAAACGTGTCTATAATTCCCTGGTTATGAAAGATCGCCGCCATATTCTTCTCACGGGACCGAATCGTGGTGGGAAATCCACGTTCCTGAAATCAATTGGCGTGGCGACCATTATGGCCCAGACTCTGGGGGTTGTATTTGCTCGTAAAGCGACCCTTCCCATCTTCCATTCCGTTGTTTCTGCACTCTCACCGAGTGATGATCTGGGACAAATGAGTCTGTTTGAAGCGGAGATTGAGTTCGCCAAACAGGTCAAACAAACGGTGGTGGATTCTACGGGTCCGGTCTTCCTGATGATGGACGAAATCTTCCATGGGACGAATGCCCATGATGGCGTGGAGGCCGCACAGATTTTCCTGGATGACTTGTATGCCATGGAAAAGCCGGTGTTCAGTATTGTTTCCACGCACTACATGGATCTTCCGAAGCGTTATGGGGAGACCCATACCCAGAATCTCTGTATGGACGCGTCCCAAGACCCGGTAGACCCGGATTGTCTTCTCTATACGTATCGTTTGACCCCGGGGGTAAATACGTACAGCAGTGTACGGGAGATTCTGCGTGAACGCGGTCTTCTGTGTAAAAAAACACCGGCGTTAGCCAGTAAGAAATGATTGCCTTATCCATGGAATCCATCTTCCTGATTCTGAGTGGAGTCATTCTGTTGGCCGGAATTCTGTACTGGTTCTGGAGTCATATTCAGCTCACGCAGAAGAAGGTCCAGCTTCTGGAAAATGCCATTTATGAACTGCGGGATATGGTGACAACGGGCCCGGGTTCCTCTGGTATCTCTTCGTCTTCGTCTTCGTCCTCCTCTGTCTCATCTCCTTCCAGTAAATCGGCATCCCCCGTGTACAATGATCTTGCCGATGATGACTGGGAAGAATCCGCGGATGTGAAAGTCATACAGACGGAAGTCCCGGCTGTCTCCTCTTTTGCCGCCACGGGATCAGAAGACGATAATACATTCACGATTGGTCGTGAAGAAGAAATTTCGGCGGATGTAGAGATTCCCTCTGCACAGTTTGAAGCCGCCAATGAAGGAGACTATGTGTCCGTCCAGCGTGTAGAATATGCCCCCGACAATGACGTGACCATTCACGACGTCGTCTATGAAAGTGCTGCGACCGTCCCTGAAACCAAGGATTTCCGTGATATCTTCATTACCACCGGTGGGGATGATAATGTATCGGTAGCCACGGCATCCCAGCAATCCATTGATTCTATGCCCGTGAAGGAACTCCGACGCCTTGCGGAACAGCGTGGGATTGAAGGCGTCCATGATATGCGTAAGAAGGAATTACTGGCGGCTCTCCGTGCAGCCGTCTCTCCGCAGCAAGGAACGACCACGGTGACCATTGAAAAGTATCTGAATGTGGATGTGACCGAAGAAACCACGGCCGCAGTAGATACAGAAATCCTGGAATAAGGTAGGGAAGATGTCTTCACGTATGGTAATTCCGAACCCAAAGTATCCGGGTGCACCGACGCGTATGTCCGATGGCCGTCTCTTTACGGATTATCGTCCAAATTGTGATCTCATGGCGCCATTACACAGTGGAGCGTGGGCCGAATGGGAACGTCGTCAGAATATGATTCAGACAGGGGAAGTCCGTATGAAAACGGATCAGTCTACGACGGTGATGCGGGCCGGATCACTCCAGTGTGTGGATACGATGGTTCCTGAACTCAAGAAGCGGGTCTGTGGATGGGACGGTTGTGTGACTCTACCATCGCAGGCGGCGGGAATCGGAACCGGTCGTATGTATCTTCCAGGAAATCTTTCTCTGGTTGCGGCGGATCCAGACGTGATTGCCCAGAAGACAGTGCCACCGATGTTTGGAACATTCTCTCCGAACCCCCAGGATTATGTGGCGGAACGTATTCCTATGCATCGCATTGCATCGGTTCAGACACCTATGCAGAAGAATCGTTATTCTGCCCCGTACGGAAACTAAGAAATAACAATACTACATACTCCATGAACAATAAATTCATGCATGTAAGTAGAGTATGAAGACACGCCGAACACGTAGAAATTACAAGAATCGTAGATCACATAAGCAGAAAGGAAGAGGTCGCACAGAGTTTCAACTACTAACAAAACTTAAACCTGAACTCCTGAAGGCGTTTCGTAATCATAAAGAAGAACTTAATTCACTTCATAAAAAAACGGAGGATATAATACTCCCCTTTTACCCCTCCTTATTTCTTCATGTTGGATTGTTATTTGAGGAAAATGCTATTCAAGAAATAGATATTGAAATAACCCCCAAACCAAAAGAAGGTATCTTTCGTCATAGAGAATGTTGGCTCGGTTCAACCCATAATAGTGCTGAAGAACGAGAAATGCCGTGGGGAGAATATGTACACCCGACGGTTCTTGCCAAAGGAATAAATATAAAAGGGGATTATAATTTTGCATTGACATGTACTCCTTACCAAGGATCAAAATTCACAAATGTAATGTTCCTTGTCTATTTCTATATCTTAAAACTACATGCAGAGTTTCTGGGCATTGATGATTATGTTATTGCAGCGGACGATCAGGCAAAAGTTGGAGATAAGTTTGTGATGCATTATGCAATAGAAAAGGTAAAGAGAGAAAATATGACCCTTGAACAAATTATGCGTACTCCTCTATTATATTACGAGCGTTTTGGATTCTATTATCCTGAAAAGAAGGAATTCTTCTCAAATTTGTTAAACACTGGAGAGGCCTATATTGATTTTTATTTATCTGATGGTTCAAAGGATGAAGATAAAGACATGTGGCTTACACGATACTATCTTGAACTAAAAACACTCCCAGTAGAAAAGATATACAATATGATGGATACATTGACAGTCAAAGTACCCCACTGATATATTCATACTCCATGAAATATAATTTCATGCGTGTAAGTAGAATAGAAGCATGAATGTCAACTATGAAGCGATGAAAGCGGAATATACCAGTGATCCGTATAATATCCCCGAAAAGTTGTACGCATACTATAATGCAAACGGATACAGCCGGTTAGAGGTAATTGATATGAATGATAAAATGGAGAAGGCGATTTATCAGGGCGGTGTAGCAGAACGCATGATTCCCGAAGGCAAGGATAAGAAGTCATATCAGGATCTTATGGAATTACTGGGTGGGTTTGGGTTTGATCATAACTATTCTATAGGCCAAAAACGTAAATTGTTTCGGGAAATTGGATCTTCTGTGTTAGCACGTATACCGTATCCGCCTTCTAAGCCTCTTGATATGTCCTTTTTTGATATGTACAGTGAGTATTATCAAACACCTGAGAATACAAAAGGAAACACAGGGAATACAGAAGAAGAATTCGCTGATCCAAATTGGACCGATCCAAATGGGAATGCGAAATTAAAAGAAGGTGGACGTCGTAAAGGTCGTAAGACCGGTCGTAAAGGTCGTAAGACCCGACGCAATCGCAAAACACATCGTCGCCACTAATTATTCTCTAAAGATAAAAATAGAGGTATGAGTGCGTTGACTTACAAAGAACGACATTTCCTTGCAAAATCAACATACTCGTCAGACCCGTTTAACATCCCGGAAAAACTTTATGCATATTTGAAAACGAATAATATTACGGTGGATGAGTATCCTGGTGCACAGCAATTTGTAGATGATAATTTAATGGAAGTCCCTTATGGAAAAAGTTATGCGGATCTGACAAAAATACCACAGGGGACTGATTCAAAAATAAGAAAAGAGTTAACGGATCTACTCTCAGCGTTCTGTATGGATCCAGATAACGGTACCGTTGAGATGAAGAAATCTATTCTGTCCGATATTGGTGATGAAGTAGTAGAAAGAATGGAAAAAGAGACTCGTAATAGTAGCAAGCGTAGTGTGCTGAATATGTCTTTTCTAAATGTGAATAATAGCAGTAGCAGTGCCGCAATTCCAGAACGTAAGAAAGGGTTGGGGGCACAATGGCTTGCGGCATTGGAGAATAGTAATGAAGAAGCACCTGTACCCCAACGATCCGAAGCGGAGCGTAAACAGCTGCATACTGATTTTCGCAAAAGTCTGTCGGATACTTTACGACGTCAGCGTGAGAATGAAACCGATTGGTTGACACAACTCCATCGCGGGGAAGCAAAGGCTCTAAAATCATTACAAAGTATACCAAAGAAGAAGGGGGGAAATCGCAAAACTCGTCGTTATCGGCGTGTTCATCGTAAAACGCGCCGCAATTAATGCCCAGAGTTATATCAATCCATTCAATTCTTAGAAATTTATAATTTCTGAGAAGTAAATGTATTATATTTAGGTTGTGTAACCGTCATATTTAAGCAAGCTTAGATCTTAGGGAACAGCCTAAAGCGAAGCTTCAGGCTCTACTCTACAGATCTAACGAAGTTAGATCTTAGGGAACAATCTCAAGCAGAGCTTGAGATTTTAACCGAAGATATTTTATATCTTAGGGAACCCGACGAGGTTGGCACCGAGACCGAACCCAGCACCCTGGCGGGCAGTGAGGCCGATACTGGGGGCAAGGAGGTCCAGGAGGGCGAAGGTGACCGCGGCAACAATGGCAATGGCCAGGATTTCTTCCACGTTGAGCTTCTTCTGGGGGATGATGAAGGTGGCCAGGGCAACGGCGAGACCTTCCAGGAAGTACTTGATCGCGCGGGTGATTAATTCAGTCATAGTGAAACCGTCCATCTTATATTCTGGGAGACGAAAATTTTCCGCCCGCGGTCATTTACTTCCGTTTAAAGCCCGGGGTTCAATAGAAGTTTAACGATGTCCGACTCCTCTTCTGCCGCTGCCGCCTCTAAGCCCCAGGTTTTCCTGGAAGGTGACGATGAAATCCGGGGACAGAAGTACATTTGTCTGAGTTTTGTCAGTCCCGAAAAGATTCTCAAGAACAAGGACGTCTATTTCTTCAGTAAGTTCATGAATTACTATTCCATGGACTACAAGATCAAGGCCACCGAATCCTTCATCATGGACAAACTCCGGGATCTGCAGAACACTCTGTCGGATGTGGAAATGTCCATTCACAACGAACACCTCAGTTCCAAGTCCAGTGAAGTCGCGGAAGTCAAGGAACTCAGTGATCGTCTCAAGAAGCTCTCCGACAATCTCGTGAAGACTCGGGAGACTCTGGCCCGCACCACCCAGGCGGATCTGGAAGCCCACGTGAAGAAGAACATCAGTGACTTCAAGGAAACCACCATTGCTGAAGAATATGCGAAGTTCCTCATGGTCAACAAGGAAAAGCTGGAAGATCAGTTCCAGAAGGAAAATAACTTCCAGACGACCATTCGTGGGCTCAAGTGTCGGGGTGCCTATTCCACCTACGATCAGGCGGCGGCGCGTGCGAAGGCCCTCCACAAGAAGGACCCGTACTTCAACGTCTATGTTGCGGAAATGGGTGAATGGCTCCCCTGGGACCCGGAACCGGAAGAAATTCAGGATCAGGTCTACCAGAACGAACAGCTCAACAAGCTCGTGGAAGCCTACAAGGAAAATGCGGCCAAGCGTGATGCATTCTATGAAGAAGAGAAGCGTCAGAAGATGGCCGAAGCTGCGGCTGCTGCAAAGGCCGCTAAGCAGACTCAGAAGCCTGCGGTCTTCGGGGAAGTCGGGAAGGAACAGAGTATTGTCGCCGAACACCGTGAAATGTTTGATAGTATGGGGGCACCGGACTTAGCCATTCAGCGTAAGATGGAAGCCGCGGGCGAAACGATTACGCATGAATAAACATAGAGTTTTCTACAGGATAATTTCGTAGAGTAACATACTTAATATTATAGTCTGTTTATGATTTCATACACAGAGTATAATTACACAAGCCAACAAATCGCCGTATTATGCGACAAAGGGTACAGAATAATTACGGAAATCCACCGTGAATGTGATACCATTTACCGTGTAGGTCTGAACCCCTTCATAGGAATGATCATGCTCTACAGCATAACGGAATGGTTCTTCTGATGCAAAAATACCGGTGAATACGCGCACACCATCTTTCGTATAGAGTACCGGATTTCCGTTTATAGCGGGGGTCGTCAAGAGATCATTCCGCTTAGACTGTAATTTTTCCTCAAACTCTTCCCGTTGGATTGCATCTTCCGTTACTGGTACATGTTTGTACCCTGGAATTTTTGGAGGAGTGATACTTCGTGATTCCTGTTCTGCCGCATGCACCTTTTCTTCCAGTTCTGCAGGTGTCATCGGAGTTACCTTGGTAGGAGGATACAGCCTATCCAGGATTGTTACACTTTCAACCGTATCGGGTTCAAACGGACATAATGTAGACAATACTGGCAAGGATGACATGATTATCGTATACGTGACCGTTATTTGTTTAGATCCTCATATGGTTAATGACGCTGAATATTCAGGTTGTATTTACGTTTGCCGGCACCATTGGAGGGGTCAAAATCCTCGCCTTCCTCATTATCACGGTCCTTCATGTTCGCCGCCGAAAAGGCCCACAGTTCCGGAGAACACAGACGGAAATCTGGATGTTGATTCGCCTTGTACCAGAAGACCTGATCCTCCAGTTTGTTGGACTTTGCGTTGTTGTCAATGACCAGACATTCAAAGTTTTCCGTACACTTGTCCATCACCTGATTGAAAGAATCAAAGTCTGGAAACATACCGGCGTACTGTTCGTAGAGAACACGACGATTACGAATGATCGGTTCACGGAGGAGGAAGACATAGTCAATGTTGGTTCGGAGGTTCGGAGGAATACCCAGGGCGTACTGCATGGTAATGATGAACATGGTATGGACGTGACGCCCGTTCATGAAAAGATACCGGACATCCTTGTTACGAACCCAGGAACTATCGTAGAGACAGTCATCCAGAATCAAAAAGTTGCGCGGATCTACGGAGGTGGTTCCGCGGGTGGCTAAGTCATTCGCAATCTTCTTGGCGATGGTCTTCTGACGCTTCAGAACATTACTGATGATCATCGGAGAATAATCGTCGTGGACAAAGAGTGGTGGAACAAGTTTACTGTAGAACTGATTGGCCCCTTCCGTCCCCGAAATGACTGTTCCACACGGCATTCCTTGGTGATGCCAGAGGAGATCTTTCACTAAGAAGGATTTCCCCGTTTCACGCTTGCCGATCAGGACCACCACCTTGTCGTGCTTAATCCGGGTCATATCAAACTTACGCAATTTCAGATTCAGTTTGCGCGGCGGCTGTTGTGACATTCTTGATGGAGCTGACGGTATTTTTTTCGGTTTAGACGCGTTTTTTAATCAGTGTCGGAGGAAATTACCCTCTTTCAACCACCGATCCGCCACCCCCCCAAAAATTGACCCGCCAACCCCGTCAGCCACCCCCATAATGTATTTCACATTAGCGGTGAATGGCAACAACAGCAACAACAAAATGTTATATCTGTTACGACGATACAGAATGCCCAACTAACCCGTTTGTTAGTAATCCGTGTGAGTGTAAAGGATCACTTTCCATTCACGCGAATTGTCTCCAGGATCTCTTTGATCAGCACAATGCATCGGCCTACTACAATTCCTTTATGCCCCCCTATTGCAGTATCTGTAATTCTCCCTATAAAACCTACAAACATCCTCCTACCACCTATGAGAATGGATTTCCGATACTGCAGTTTCCAGATTTCTCTTTCATGTACGGCAGAGCCTATACTCGTGCCCCCTATAACCCGACTACAATGCAGCCAGAAGGTATACTCCGACGATACTATGTGGAACCAACCGGGACATATCTTATCTATGAACGGGAATACCATAGGGGAAAAGAACACGGGATTCATCGTCGGTACTATCTCCCCGAAGATCATCCACACCTTCCGCATGGTCCTCTGGAATGCGAAGAGACCTACAAAGATGGACATCTCCATGGTATATCCACTACATACTGGTACAAATCAGGAAGAAAACATGAACAACGAACCTATCGCTACGGCCTACAACATGGGGTTCAACAACGATGGTCCAGAGAGGGCGAACCAGAGACTCCGATCATATATCTCTGGGGTCAAGAGTCGTCTCTTTGTACATGGTTCTATTGCTTATTTATACGTGTGAAGAAGTCTGTGAAGAAGTGGTGGTATAACACGCATCAAACTCCGGAATATATCCATCTGACCGACTAAACCGAGCGATGGTATGTTCGTAGTGAATTAACGATAGAGACCTATGAATACAATCCAATTTTTGATTGAGCCATTCCATATTGTATGTTCCCCAGTTCTCACCGGCCTTGAGGCTAATAAATCCTATATCCATCATCTGCTCCATAATATATTGAACCTCCGACTCTATCTCATCCATGATTGTAGGATACCATTCACGCGTCTCCGTGAGTTCCAATAAATGATAAAGCGATGGCATAAGAATCCCCAATTTTGCGGGAGTAAGACGCATAAAGGAGAATTTTGGATCCGTAAACGGAATTGGTGCTAACATTGTATCATAGATGAATGTTCTGCACATGATACAGTGCATTTCCCCCTCTGTTAGTTGCATAGAATGAACGCGCGCGGTCTTAATGTAGTAAGAGAATCACCGAAATCCTCAAGACGATGCGAAACCCCCCGGAGAACCTACGTTTGTATTATCTCTCACGCCCGACCCCTACGATCCCTCTTCTATCTTCCCGTCCACAGTCCTATTTTCCTACGATGGAGAAGCTCTTCACGTCCCTTCAGGATACGGTTACCCCATCATTATTATCCCCTACCCTGGCTTCTACGGAAATGATCTATTCCATGAACCCCACAGGAGATTTTGCTGTGGTGGATAATATTCTAACGAAGGGTCAACGTGAAGTGCCCATTTGGAGTCGGATTATGCATCTGGTAAATCCGTTAGATGTAATGGAGGGTATCATGACACTTCCAGAAGACGGGGCGCTTCCTTCAACCCGTGACCCGTGGCAACGTACACTCCGCAAGATTAATGATCCCTTCAACGAAGCATATACAGATGCAGTATTCGCATGTTTGGCCAGTCGGATGGTAGAAACGGATATCTCACCACACTGGTGCCGTTTCTATGGGACCTTCAATGGACGCATCCCAGAATATAAATTCAATATTACCCCCGACATGGTGCAGATTAGTGACAAAGACTGGTTTCGGGATGGTTTGACTCAGGATCGCTACCGTGTAGTGGCGTCGGACCCCTATGACCCGGATAATACGGCGGAATTGACACATCCATGGGATGATGTTCGGGCACAGATCATTCAGAATTATGAAGAAGGTACGGAAGAAGAACTGGAGGTATCGGATAATGAGGATGAAGATAGTAAAGGATCCCATACAGATTCAGAAACCGACTCCGTCTACTCTTCTGACTCTGAAACCGAATCCAATCTGGACATTGAGACTCTTTCAGAGGATGAAGAAGATGATGGAAAAATTTCTGGCGGAGATTCGGCAGCGTCTTCTTCCAATGACAGTATTCCAGAATTACTGGATGTAGAAGATCTGGAGAATGCAGGGGAAGTGGTATTAACACAGCCCCGTATTCGTCTATCGCGTATTTCTGGTTCAGGATCTGGATCCGATGATTCTCATTCCAGTGATGACGATGACGTAGATTATCATCTCTATACGAAGAACTTTCCAGTTCAGCTCACTGTGATAGAAAAATGCGAAGGGACCATGGACACCCTGATGGAAGAGGAGGACGATGAAGATGGGAAGAAGGAAGAACGCTGGACAGCCTGGGTCTTCCAGGTGGTTGCTGCTCTCACGACGGCCCAACAGCTCTTTGAATTCGTACACAATGATCTCCATACCAACAATGTGATGTGGTCCGCAACCGATCAGGAATACTTATACTATGAAATCAAGGGAGCCACTGGAAAGGATCGGTATTATCGGGTCCCAACCTTCGGAAAAATCTTCAAGATCATTGATTTTGGTCGTGCGACCTACCGACCTCCGATGAAGGGTGCACCCGTCTGGTTTCCGGATGCCTATGCACCGGATGCCGATGCGGAAGATCAATACAACTGCGGGCCGTACTATCAACCCGGAAAACCAAAAGTTTCACCAAACAAATCGTTTGATCTCTGCCGTCTCTCGGTTGCCCTCCTGGAAACTCTCTGGGAAGAGAAACCGGCAATAAAGGAGCCTGGTACGATTCTATCCGATGAACCAGGGCGCATCCAGTATGAAACGGTGTCGCCTCTCTGGAATCTTATTTGGACATGGCTCACAGACAAATATGGAAAGAATATCCTGCGATCCCCGGATGACTCCGAACGGTACAAGTTCTTTGATTTATACTGTGCGATCGCCCGCGATTCTCAGAATGCCATTCCGGCCCAGCAGGTCACCCGCCCCATTTTTGATACGCCCTTCCGATGCCGTCGTAAGGATATTCCAACCCATACGACGATTTGGAAACTGTATATACGTTAAGCAAAGAGCGTCTTGACAACCATGCCAAGATCAGTTAGAGAGCTGTTATTATGGATGATTGTATCCATTACAACCTCATCCAGGTCGTGTTCGCTGGGAATATCCATCTGTGGTACTGCGGGATTCCGAATGGCGACCTTCCGTATCGTAGCATCCGGAAAGGCCTGACGTAGTACTTCGTATTCCCGTTGATAACGCCAATCTGAAATTACAACCCGAACCACTTTCTTTGTACGGATTTCATCCACCACCTTCCGACTGTAAATATCATTATCCAGGGCACGTTGGCGCGCCGCATGCTGGATGATGACATCCCGATACGTGTATGCATCCGGAAACCCATCTATTGGGAACGGGAGAGCCTCCATTTTCATGTAGGGTGAATGGAGAATCTGCATAGGAATTCCAGTGGATTGATGAACATCGTCCTTGAGAGCATCGGCAAACGCAAAGCGTGTGTATCCATGGTCGGTTACCATTATGTTAGCAACCGTATCTTTTCCGGACCCGGCCCATCCAGACAGCATTACAATCTGGATAGTTGGTTCTGAGGGGGGCTTTGTAAGAGAGGGGCGGTAATTGGAGATCATTGTTCTACCATCCAAGCCGGATTTTTAGGCCAAGGAAAACCGAACCTACCTACAGAAGAGGGAAATGTGGATTCGGAATCTATTTATGATCGCAATGTTCTTTCTTGTTGTCGGTGCCATCAATCTGGGGGTTCTGGGCATTCTTCACATCAACATGTTTGAGATCCTGTTCGGAAAATCCAAGTATGCACACTATCTTATCTACGGATTCATCCTGATTTCTGCACTATTTGTCGCCTTCAGCCGGGATTTCTACCTGCCATTTCTGGGAGAAACAGTGATCCCATGTACAGTATTGGAAGAGAAGACTCCCGATCATGCGGATACGGAAGTTGTAGTGCACAGTCTGTCTCCTGGAACAAAGGTCTTGTATTGGGCCGCCGAATCGGGAACCGAACGCCTGGGAGAAATCAAGGATTGGCGCAAAGCCTATCTGGACTTTACGAATGCGGGAGTTACAACGGCGGATCACACCGGTACAGCGATCCTGCGGCTTCGTAAACCCCAGGCTTACACGGTTCCTATGAAGCGTACTCCCCTCCAGGAACATGTTCACTGGCGTGCCTGCGGAGAAGATGGGTTTCTGGGTCCCGTTCAGACATCAACGATTCTCTCAAAATAATCCAATGTAATGGGCTAAATGATCATTCAGATACATAGTCATAGGGAATGCAGCCTTGCCAAATTAGACTGTCTGGTCGCTTGGGAAATAATTTATTCCAGGTCGCGACCTGTATCGCACACTGTAAACGCAATGGGTACGAACCCAGTATTTTGTATCATGATCATGGGTATTGTTCGGAAAATCATCAACGTTACTGGGAAACGATACTTCATAAGCTAAAACAATACCGAACTACACAAAAATTACAAGGAGAAGATATTGTACAATTTCATGAACCGGATTTCACATATAGCCCTATTCCATCGGATGCACGATTTCTCTACGAATTTTTTCAGAGTTCCAAGTACTTTCAGGAATATGCTGCAGAAATTCGTGAGCTCTTCCAAATGCCAGCAATGCTGCAACATGTTGTTACCGAAAAATACAAGGAAATTCTGCGTCTAAAAGACAACATTGCTGTGATTCATGTACGACGTTCAGATTATACACATGATCCAACGTTTGGTTGGGTCACCCTTGAATATTATCGTACTGCGATGGATCAGATGCGGCAGTTGTATCCAGGTATTCATTTTCTGGTATTTTCGGATGATATCCAGTGGTGTCAGGAACAATCCGTATTTGCAAATGCATTCTTTATAAATGAATCCAATGAAATCCTATCCTTTGAACTGATGCGTCGGTTTTCGCATTTCATCATTACGAACTCCACGTTTTCCTGGTGGGCCGCATGGCTATCCGATGATCAACGGACTGTTATGACTCCACATAAGTGGTTTGGTAACAACGAGGATAATTGGAAGGATATCATTGAACCGCACTGGATTCGTATTCATTCAACTGCATAATCTTCTGCAATATCCAGGTTATACCATAATAGATCGGTGACCAGATACAATGTAGACCGCGTTCGTGTATCCCATGCCCTGAAGGATTTCAGTAGCCGCACGGGCCCGTTGACCCGTATTACAATAGACAAGAATACGGGTCCCCTTATTCGGATACATCATAGGCATCTTTTTCTCTAATTCCTGGCGGGGGATATGTACAGATCCAGGATAGTAACCCAGGGTGTTGCGTTCTAAGTTGGTACGCACATCCAGGACCACATCAATCTGTTTGGACGCCAGAAGGTTTTTGGCGGTATCTGCAGAGATTCGGTACTGGGATTCCATTGCGTACCGATATGCTACGTATACGATTCCAATACATATTACCAGAAAGAGGAGTGACGTAATATGTATTGTAAGTTTCATGTTTCTATTATGGATGTGCTCTTTGTATTAGAAGCCATCGTCATGCTTACGGTTTCCCCCGCGTGTGTTGATGAAATCACGCTGTTCCGGGGTTGTACAGACACATCCACCGTCACAACTGAGAGTGGCGCCACAGCATTCGGGCTTGCACTGGTTGTTCTTGAAGTAGAAGAGGTTATCCGGTCCAATTTCTACTGGTGGTCCCGCCAGAGGTTCATTCGGGGCAGTTCCGCGCCAACCACCAGAAGCAGCAGGGAGCTTAGAACCATAGTTCACACCGTCGTACATTCCCATAGAAGGGGTAGCAAAGGATCCAGGGACAAGATCTGCGGTGAACCCCTCCGCAAGCTTACCACTCTTGACACCAACCTTGCCATTCATGACATCGTTCGCAAAGTTTTCCCGCACAGAACCCGGCCAGTTGGTCATACCCATCAGCATGAAAATGTTGGCCAGAAAGAGTAACACTAACATTCCAATGAGATACATGTTACGGGACGACATTTCTATCTGGGGGATCGTTTTTTCATGGATTGGGCGAAGCCCTTTACGGACTGGGCGAAGCCCCCAGCACCACCGATTCCACAATCGTATGTAGTCCTTCACAACCAACATCGGATGCATCCCGAATTATCCACCCTCCTGCCAGGGGAACAGTGCCCTTGGATGTATAGAAATGGAGCCATTGACCGGGCATCGTTTCCGCAATCCGGAATCCACGGGGAGGTGCCCACATATTCTCCTGTCGTAACCATACGGCCTCGCTAATCGTACCGCCATCCGGCAATTCCAATGCCCGTTTCACTTCGTCTCCGTTCATACGAACAATTCCCGTCACCGTACCGGAACCTTCGGCAAGTACATCTCCAAGCTGAATATCCCCCGCCTGCACCCATTCGGTCCCGCCCCACCATGTATGTCTTCCCACGTAGGAAGAGGGACAGATAGCCGCCGTAGACTGTAGCACCGAACGAACCGGAAGTCGGGCAGGTTGGTGGGTGCCGTTCAAGGTATACCACACCTGAATAAACCACTCTTCCAAGGTATCTTCACGATCCTCCGGGATCTCTTCCCAGTCCGCAAAGAATATGACTCCTTCCGTAGATCGGATCGGGATACGCCGGGTTGTCGTGGTGAGACACCAGAGTTCTTGCCCTTTGATTCGTTCCACCAAGGTCTGGGAACTACGCTGACTGTCGGGGTGTTCGCGTACCGGAATGAGGCGGCGGGGGTTGTCAGGGTGTGTCACCAAATGATCCCCCGAAACCCTCACTCCATAGAGATTATAGAGCTCCGACGTGACTTGGAACCGGTGTACTGCTGTTACTCGTCCACCGTCCGCCAACACGTCACCAATCTGGATGGCCCGTATGGGGCGTGAGTCTTTTCCACCGAACATATACACTTGTGTTTCCGGGGTGAAACAATGTCCACTCACCATCGCTGCCGAAATAGCAGTGGCCACCACCACGACCGTCACCGCCGCAATCGCCGATACCGTCACAATCAAACCAGAAATCGGGAGTAATACGAAGAAGAGAATAATCATCATCGCCAACAGGATCCCGATCACGATAATCGCCACCATGAGGACAAATTGTACGGTGTTGATGAAGGCTACCATAGACGACATGAGGGCCATAATAATGGAAAATACGGATGCTTGGAGACGATCCACCAGACTGTGTAGCTGAATGAGCATATTGTGAAAGAGTTTCGCGGCCCCCGTCATACGATCCATGAAGACGGAATACGCCTCATGACAAAATGTCCAGAGATCACTGAAGACATCGGCAAAGACCCCGATGAGGCCCTGTGTCATGGACACTACATCGGCTTCCGCATCCGCTAAATCTTTCGCCCCTGATGCAGCCATACGTATGGCATCTTGAACGTACTCTTTCTGACAGAAGGACCAGTTGTCCCGTGCAAACTGAGTCGGGGTACGTGGATCCTTGTCCGGTTTGAAAAATGCTGCTAACGGAACAACGTATGGGTCACATCGTTTTGCCTCCCAATTTGCAGAGATATTCGTACGAAAAGAGTATGCAATCATGGCGGCTAATCCAACAAAGAGTGCCAGTGTTACAGATGCGAATTTGATTTGAGTATCGGTTGTACTCATCCCCCTGACGGCAGCGCGGGTTTTTCCCTGACTCAATTACCGACTACGCTCCTCCCCCTTCATTGTATCTCTTAATTTCATCCCCCTATATAGAACTATGGCACAAACCCGTCGTTGTCGTCGTGGGACTATCAAACGTTCCGCCTATACGCGAAAGACTCGTAAGAGTGGGCGCATCTATGTTCCGGCCAGTTGTATTGCGAATGTCGGAAATCCGGGCAAGGGACTTCGTACAGGAGGACCCGGTATTGGAACTCTTCGCGAAGGAGAACTGGCTCAGTTCGGTTACAGCGATGTTGTCCATAAAACGATCGGACAGCGTCATCTGGCTCTACATCGTGCCGTAGAGAAGTACGGTGCCCTTTCGGTGTTCCGTAAGCTTAATGCGGTATACATCTATACGCGTAATACAGCGAAGGCATCTTCCCGTGTCTTCAAGACGGATCGGGACTGGGTTAAGACACATTATGGTGTCGGTGCATAGAGTCTCACATTCTGAAAGTCCGAAAGTCTGAAAGTCTGAAAGTCTGAAAGTCCAACGGTCACGTTATCATAGGATGACATTATTTGCCATCGTATGATAGGGGAATGGATACACCACAACTATCAGAAGACTTAACAAAGGAGGCCGTCCGTACACTCCAGAAAGTCGGTGCTTACATTGGATCCAAAGGCGATCCCGTGGTCATGGAATCGTTCAAGGCTCCTCCTTCTATGATGATGTTACTAGGAATCAGTGTAATCCTTCTGTTTGGTGTATGGATTGTATCGGAATTCGGAAAATACCAGGAAATTACAAAGAACTGGTCGCATTATCGGTGTGATCCGGCGGTGATGCCCTTCGCAAAGTTTTACGGACACGATCTGGGAGAAACCATGAATTTCTGTATTGGAGAATCTGTGAGAGAACACGCTCCTGGTGTGATCAATCCGATTTACTCTGCGATCAACGAAGTCTCAGCAGTGGTCGACGGTGTCTACACGAAGGCCGAAGCCATGGAAGGTGGAATCATGGGGCTTCTGAAGGGATTTGAATCCTTCGTGCTGGAATTCGCAAATTCTTTCCGTCTTATCGGGTCCCGTGTTCAAATGTCTCTGGTTCGAATTAAGGATATCTTTGGTCGTGTCTACGGAACCTTTATCGCATTCGCATATGCAGGAATATCAGCGATTACATTCGGGACCAATCTGGTGAATAATCCGTTAGTCACATTCGTGGATGATATTGGCTGTTTTCCGGCGGGGACCTCTATTGCAATGGCCGATGGAACTCTGCAATGGATTACGGATGTGACTATTGGCGACAAACTGTCAGATGGATCCACAGTAACTTCCACCTATCGGTTTGATGGATCACGTACAAAGATGGTCTCCATAGATGGAATTGTCGTAAGTGGAAATCATTATTTGTGGAATGCCGAACAGAATCAGGGAATCCGTGCTGATGAATATGAGGGGGCGACCCCTACAAGTTCCTGGCCACATATGTTCTGTTTAGCGACGACCAGTCATCGTATTCCGGTCTATTCACCGGTCAGTCAGAAAACCTACACCTTTGTGGATTATGAAGAATCGTCGGACCCCCACGTGATTGCAGCGGCCCAACGGGTCGCCGAAATGTCACTGAATGGGCAGGCAATCTGTAACCCCGTGATGGATTATAGTCTGGGTCTGGATACACGCCTCCGGGTCACATTATCGGATGGTTCGGATATTCCTCTTACACGTCTTCGCGTAGGAGACTATCTTGCGAATGGGGCACGGGTCTTCGGTCTGATTCGCGAACAGTGTGACAGTTTGGTAGTTGATCCAGAGACTGGAATGTTCTTTTCGGCCGCACAACTTCTGTTTGACATGGAAACGAATCTCTGGGTCCGGGCGAAGTACCTCTTTCCATCGGTGGTTGGTCCAGAGAATCATCTACATCGTCAGTTGGTCCACGTGATGCTGTCGGATAATCGGGTATTAATCGTCCATACAGAAGACGGGAAGGAGTACTCTCTTCGCGATTATGCCGAAGTACATGTTTCCGATGTACAGGCACCCTATGACAGTGCGGTGTTACACGGTTCTTTAGATCGTGCGTCATAAAGTTGACTGGCGACGCAATTTGAACCGTGACATGTACGATGATTTCCGCACACGCATATCAGAATGAACGTTATGTTGCGATTCGTGTCCGCAGTGATACTGTCCCGCAGGAGGGACGTTCACTTCATGTTGCCTTTGCAGTAGACTGTTCAGGCAGTATGGAGGGCGACCGTATGGATTCTGTGAAACGCACACTCCATGCTGCCCGCGATCTCTTCCAGCCCCAGGACTTCGTGACGATTGTGGCCTTCGGAAATTCCTCCCGCACCGTAACTCTCCACCAGGCAATGGATGAAGCAGGGGCCGCGGAATGTTACCGCGCCATTGACGGGATCCAGATTAACGGATCCACGAATCTGAGTTCCGCGTTTGAGACCCTGGCATCATTCGGATATTCCTACGATGCAGTGGTAATTCTGACGGACGGACACATCAATATGGGTCTCACCGGTACAGCCGGTCTTCGGGCCATGGGTCTCGGGATTGGACGGGGGCGCCCGTTGTATACCATCGGCTACGGTTCCGATCATAATCGGGTTCTCCTTCGTGATCTGGCTCTTCATAGCCGCGGTTCCTACACGTACATTGACACGGAAGATATTCTACCCGTAACCATGGGCGATATTCTGTCGGGTCTCCGCATGGAAGTTGCCCAGCATGTCACCGTGACATGTGAGGGGACATGTATGGAACTGGGTGCCGATCCGAACTCCTCCAGTTATTGTATTGGGAATATCATTCCGGATCGTAATTACTGGGTCGTGTTTTCTACACAGGAAGGTTCTACTTCCATGACAGAATGTTCCGTAACGGGTACAGGATTGTCGGAACCGCTCCGAATCTCCACGGAAGCCACAAACGATGACATGAAATCAGAAGTGCGCGAACAGATTCTGCGCTGCCGTGTGGTTCGTGAAATGGCCGGTGTTACGGATGCACTGGAAAAACATTTGGCCCCGTCTTCGGAACAGAAGGCCGTGCTCCAAGCATTGAAGGATGAAATTGCGGCATCCGACGACTCCTTCCGCCTTCGCCCGCTGGTTCTGCGAATGACAGGGCAGATTGAAGAGATTCTCCAGCAAATGGAAGATTTCCGTCCTTCCGTGGACGATAACGATGACGACGTTCTGGGATTCCGTATGAATATGGGATTTCGCCGTCATCGGAATATCGCGGATACTCTGGCCCGTCTTTCTTCGGGTACGGCGGTTCTTGCTACCCAGCGTGGAGTATTCAGTCAGGCACCACCGGATGACTCCGACCCCACGAATCATGACGGTGGAAGTCGTGATCCTTCCGCCCTATTCTCTTCACCGGTCCAGCGTACCGTATCCAACAATGTCCGTTCACACTATTTCTCTCATCCCCGTCGGCAGTAAATATGTCTTCCTATAACAAAAGAATACCATGGATATTCTACAATACCCCTCTTTCTATGCACATGTTGTCCAGAGTCTTCTGATTCTATATGCAATCTATATTCTATTTACACATATGTCTGATTTTCATAGTCTGGGGTTTTTGCCGAAGATGGTGATTATTTTACTGTTCGCGATTGTAATCGGTATCCATGGCTTATCGCACCTGGGTCTGGAGAAGGCGTATCATTTCTTCTCTTTCCGTTCGGTCTAAACACGGAATCCAAATGAAGACGATAAAGAAGAGATGGCCCCGGTTCGGACTCCCAAGGAACAAAAAGAACGTGTCAGCGAATGTCTGGCGATTCTATCCAAGATCACGGAATCGCTCCAGATCAGTGCTACGAACCCCAGTATTCAACTACTCAAGAAACGTATGGTGAAATACTGGCACGAAGGAAAACTGCAGGAAGATCGGATCCCACTGGTAGGGACCAACCGGTATATTTTGTACAAGTTTCCGCAGTGGTCGCATCAGATCGTAGAAATCACTCTGCGGGCGGGACGCATTGAGCATTCTGCTCTCCCAGAGGAACTTTTGGCAGAATTGTCGGCTTCTACATAAAAATGTCGGTGTGTAAATCAATAACAAAAGAAATGCCCCGCAGCAAGTCACCTGTCCGTTCAACACCTTCGCCCCGACTCTCTTCACATGCCAGATCCTCCTCTACCATCACCCCTTCCGTTACCCCCGCATCTCCTGTAGCCGTCGTCCAGCATAAGGAACCCTCCTTCATGTCGTCAGTTGTTTCCGGCTTCGCATGGGGGACCGGTACAACGATCGCCCGTAATCTTTTTTCGTCGTCGCCTGAACCAGCATACAGTCAAAAACAAAGTATGTCCGAAGAATATGAAAAATGTTTAATTGATTCGCAGGGGGATGCCGCTGCCTGTAAGCATCTCAAGCAATAATGTCTTCACCCACTTCTCTTTCCCCGTTTCTCTACTGTGCAGAGAGTTCATGGAGATCCGAAGAGAGGGACATCGGGTGGAATGCATAGTGCGCCGCAATCTGATCCATGATAACCTTTTCATCGTGATTGAGGAAGGCGATTGTCTTCCCCTTGCGACCATACCGACCACACCGACCAATACGGTGAATGTAGTTTTCCTTATCTTCAAAGGAAGGCATATCAAAGTTAAACACCAGTTCAACCTGTTGGACATCAATGCCGCGTGCAAGCAAGTTCGTGGCAATGAGGATACGGGAAGAACCACGACGGAATTCTTCCATGCGCTGCTTACGAATGGCCTGCGTCATGGGTTCACCGTAGATCACGGAAGTCGGAAAGCCACGTTCCGTGAGAGTCGTGTGGAGACGTTCTGCACGTTCCTTGCTGTTACAGAAGATGATAGAACAACTGACATTGATCGCCTCAAAGATGTCACAGAGTGCTTCAATCTTCCAGTCATCGCGATCAAAGGTAAGATAGTATTGCTGAATCCCATCCAGCTTTACATCTTCTGTCTTGAGGATAATCCGCACCGGATTGGTGAGAATACTGTTCGCCAGTTCCTTGACTTCCGGCGGCATCGTCGCCGAGAAGAATGCAATCTTACAGGAATCTGGAATCCCGAGCTTCACAATGGCACTCACCTGATCCGCGAATCGGTCCTTGAGCATTTCATCCGCTTCATCAATGACGAAGCAGCGGAGATCGGCGAAACTGAGATCACCACTGGTGACAAGATCGTAGATTCGGCCAGGGGTACCAATCACTACATGGGCACCATTCCGACATTCACGACCATTCTGATGACGGGGCGCACCACCGATAGAAAGACTGGTCGTCACTTTCATATACTTCCCAACACTGCGAATGAACTGTTCCGTCTGATCCGACAGTTCGTGCGTATGGGAAAGAATCACCGCCTGCGTCTTCTTGAGCGTTGGGTCAATGCGACTCAGGAGACCAATGCCGAACGTACCGGTCTTTCCGGTACCCGACTGCGCCTGACCCAGGATGTCACGCCCCTTGGAAAATGGGACAATGCCCACCGACTGAATCGCCGACGGGGCTTCAAAGCCGTGAGAAATAATCCCGCGGAGGAGATCGTCCGAGAGTCCCATATCATCAAAGGACTTCACGGGAGGGAATTCATCGTTGTTAGAGGCTTCTACAATAAAGTTGTTCATTGCACTGTTCATCGTACCTACCCCCCTTACGTCAGCACCCCGTGTCAACTTTGTATACTTTGGACCCAAACTATACAACGTGGATTCTATCCTTTCACACAGAGTCATGATTTAAAGAGACTTACGTAAACATCAGTCCACCGCGTCCTCCGGTAATTCGTAACATATTGACGGTTGTCAGCCAGATATAGATATTAAAGTTCGGTGGCGATGTTTGCATGCGTTTGACCGGAGTAATCGTAATAGTAGTGGGTCCGCTATTCGCATTATCGTCAGAATTCGTGCCGGTGATATATTTGGACACCCATGAACCACCTCCGCCTCCTGACACGGATCCACTTCCACCGCCCCCGTATCCGTCTCCCCCTTCTATGGCCCCACCACCGCTCCCGCCGGTACGCTGTGAGGACATGAAAAATGCGTGCGTCGTGGGCATTTCGTTACCATCTGCGACCCCCTTTCCGACCCCATAGGCGGAGTACCGTCCACCTCCGGCACCCCCATACTCTCCAGACACGGAAGCTTCATGTGTTCGCTCGGTGTCTCCACGTGTTCCCACTGACACTGCATCTGCCCCGCCTCCACCGGAAAATCCTAGAGTCCCAAATCCACCGGCACCCGCTACCATGAGCCAGGTATACTGGAAGGTCAGACCCGCAGGTTGCTGAAGTGCCAGACTGGCCGACCCATCCGTTATGGCCCGTACAACCAACCGACCACTGGCTCCAAATATACGCCGCAGACTCTGATAATCCACAATCCCTTCCACCAATCCACCGTTTCCTCCGTTCACCCCGGGTTTCGCCCCTTGTAAGGTAATACGGAACCCCTCCACCGTAGGCGGATATACCGTATCCAAGAACAGACGGGAAGAAGGAGTCGGGGAGGTAGCGGTAATCGTTTGAACGGGATAGGAAGTGTCCGTTTCCCAACCGACCGCCAGACAATTCTCTGTATTGATCAGCAACTCCAGTTCTTTTTTGGGGATCTTATCCCAATTGGAGAACCCCCGCACTTCATCCAGCGGCATATTCAACGTCTCAGCGAGTCCACCTGTTGGCCAGAAACCGAAATCGTACCGATAGATGTACCGATTCACCAACGGCGTACGTTGACAATTCATGGACGGTACCACGGATCGGAAATAAGAGGGTCCGTCCATATCAAATCGGCGCAGACCGCGCATCCACAGCGTCGCGGACTGGATAGGATCCGAATCCCGTATAGAAAATCCTGGACGAACATATCCATCACCGTAATCCCAATTGGGAATCACCGCATCCGGCCACCAGGGGATATCCGTCGGTTTCTGATTGTTATTTCCTGGAAGCACCGGCGGAGCCAGATCCCGACTGAAGAGAAAATAGGCATTGTAATCCGCGGCCTCTACACGCTGAGCGACCCAGGTCATATCCCGTACAAGTCCTCCCTGCGGAAGTGGAATGCGAAGACGATTGACACCATTCGTGTTCGTTACGGGCACGGCCACATGTTGGGTAATCGGAATCTGTAAGTCGGCCATACGGTAGGCCGCGGCTTCACGGTCCTCCAGGGATACATACTCCACAATCCAGTAGGCATCCTGGAAATGCCAATCCGTAGGCATATTGTATCCCTCTAACACGTATCCTTTGGGAGAGAAATTTATACCACCTCCTCCACCGAGATCTGTTGTAGGAAACCGATTGGCAACGATATTATATATCGGTGTAAGAGAATCATCATCCGAATAATAGAATCCGCAGCCGGCCATGGTGGGCATCGGACCCACTTCGGTCGCCTCTTTCCCTGGATTTCGTGCATCCACACGACTTCCCGTATAGACACATTCCTGAATGGAACGGAAATTCACGTTGATCTGAACTTTATCCCGGGCCAATGCCTGAATGGGGAGTGCCTGCGGTCCCGGCCCCCGATTCCACCAAAAGGGAAATACAATTTCCAGCGTTCGGGAGGTAGTCTGACCACTGGTGTAATCCTGGGGTATCGCGTACTGTGAATAACTACTGGGGTTTCGGTAGATGAGTTTGTTCGTGCTGTCAAAGTGTTCCACGGGTGCTTCCTGCTCATCAATTACTTCCAGGAGACGACTATCCAGACGATCGACGACTTGGTTCCCAATCTGAAAATCCACTTCACTGCAGATGGCGTGACCAATACTGTTTGTCCAGTCCCAGAAAGGGCCAATAAGGGCACGGGTATGATCGGGAGGATCACTATTATCAATTACATACTTCATTGCCTCCCACTGTGGGGCATACAGATCCGGCAATTCAATGACCAGCGTGGCTCGTGTAATAAGTTCTCCTTTGACCGGCAGAGTGACCGTGGCCCGACGCCCAAAATCCGCCAGATTGTCAAAATCTACACGTTCCCAGCGGGATGCCCAACGGGTACGACGTTTGAAGACGGCGGAATAGAAATGTACGGACGGCTGACCCACCGGTGAATTCAGACGTTCGGTGTCCTGAAGACCACTGGACACAATACGTAACATGGTGGCAGGTGTGGCGGCCATTGTTTCCCTACTGTGGGATGATTTCTTTCTCTTTAGACAGACTTGCCAACGAAAGAGGATTCATCATATTGGTGTATTTTATACGCTGCATGAAAGGGAGCTGTACATACTGTACCGCGTAGGAGATTTTTTGATTCTGGGGAAGACCAGGGATTGCCAGATAGAATTCATAATATGGAGTGGAGACGACTTCCAGCGGAAGACGGAGATCCGTGCGTCCATCCTCACAGACAATCCGCCAAGGAATCTCTGTACCGACGCCATGGAGAATACGGAGCCCGCGGATTCCATCCCCGTAGCGATAGAGAGGGTAGTACGCGACCCCATCCTTGTCGGTTTTGTAAGGGCATTCCTGGTAATAATGCGTATACCCAGTTGCGGAGGAAGGATTCGCATGGAGTGTCTGTAAAGCGCGTTCCGGAGATTCACAGAGACGAAATGGGATACATTCTCCGTAGAACATGACAGTGTCGGTCATTCTGATTCTGCGTAGTTAGTTCCTTAGATTATTTAGGTTGGAGACAGTCCACTGAAGCAAACCATTTCTTCGCCTTAACAGATTTGCGGATGGCTTCCCGCCGCAGATCGGAATCCGTAGTCCGCGCAGTCTTTCCACAGAGGGCAAACGAGGATGCGCGGGCATATCCCCACTGTTGGGGGGTGGCCCCAGGACGATGTCCCGTACGCCAGGCCGCCAGGCCACGATTGTAGGAACCTTCCAGATAACGAACCGGAATTCCGGTGACCTGGGACCGTTCTTGTAGTGATTTTGCCGTTGGGAAACGCCGATTCCATTGCTGGGTATAAGAGGACGGTTTCGTCTTCACCCCGCGATCTGTGGGGAATCCGACATACGCATTGGGATCCTTCCAGTCCATGGCCCCGAATTTCTGGATTTCGGCCCGGCGTTTCTTCTGCGTAGCACGACTCAGCCCTGCATAGTACTTGTGCGGTGATAGCTGTAGCGTCTTTGTTGTAGTTTGATAATTTTGTTTTTTCGGTTGTTTCCGTGTTCTTCTGGTGTGTTTCATCTTCCCCTTACAATATATAAAGATTTTGTGGCAAGATAGTCCAGAGAAGAGATGGCACCAATTACGAATGCAGATCTCCGCGCGATGAACAATATGGAGGTACATAAAAGTCGGAAGGATTGGATTCGGTATCATTATCGTCTGTTGGCGGATCAAATCTGTTGGCGGGCCCAGCGCGGTCTCACCACGATGAGTTTTCCATTGATTCTGTTGAAGCGTGAGGATGCACCGTATACGAAGAAGGGAGACATGAAACAGCGCGATATTGATTCGCTCCGACACAATATTCAGAAGAAGTTTCCCGAAGTCAAAATCCATTGTGAGGTGTACGATGATCCCCAGAGTCCAACGGCGACGGTGGATTTTGAGGTGTCATGGGCCTAAAGGTGACATCTGCATGCTTTAACCGATCGTAGTATGCAAACTACGATGACCGTTCCTGCAGTCGGAACCTTTCCATTCATTACGGATAAGAAACGCCGTTCACTCTACGAAGAAGTGTGGAACTACATGACCTATGCGAAACTATGGGGACAAGTGAAGACAGACGTTGGTAAGGTCTTTCTTCAGTTGATGGTTCAACCGTCTCTGCGCGCATACGGTACGGAAATGGTACATGGGGTAGCCGAAGAGATGCACACCATTCAGACAAAGGGATGGCAGGCTTACGTAACTGCACAACAGGATAAAACGGAAGAAGATCGCATCCAAGCAGATGAAGACCGAATCTTCTTTACAGCCGTGAGTGGTGGAAGAATGACAACGAGTCTGTGCGAACACGGTCAGAAATTCTACAGCTGTATGCCCTGTTCGCATTAGTTCACCATAACCATCGCCAGAAACGACGAAGCGGACCCACATATTCTTCTGTGGATTCTTTTTTGTTTGATTCTTTTTCGGTTGGCTCTCCGAATAAGTTATCGGGGAGAGTTATGGATCCAACATCCAGATCAAAGGGTGAACGGATTTCTATAGGGGGGTCCTCTGCCGCCAGTGTCGTAATGGCCATACACAGGAGTGGTATCGTCGTGTTCGGTACGGAGAAGGTATCTCCATTCTGGAGGTCACATATGATTCCTGCTGCAGTATTCATTATGGATTGTTGGGTTTCCTCGTCGCCCCGCATCACACGATTATGCCGGAATAAAGGGTTCTCTTTCGTATACATGTTTTTGATGGTATAGAAATCGGCCATGGGAATGACAATATTGTTCAGACTCACAAAGGTGTGCATCGGTATGGTAAACACAATTACTATCAGGATTTTTCCATTACGATCCTCAAAGAAATAGAACCGACGGTTCTGAGAATCCGTATGTTTCTGAACGGTAATACATGTATACTCCTCCAGAATTGTTTGAAAACGAGATGGGAGTGTCATTCTTCTATGTTCGGAATATTCCAGGGAGTTTTAGACCGTCACTTTCACGAACATTTCATCGGTGGCCGAACGCAGCGCTTTGGTGATTCCTGGTTCCGTCGTGGCGTGACCGGCATTCGGTACCATAATCAGTTTGGAGGCAGGAATAGCCTTGTGAAGGGAGAGGGCAGACGCAGCCGGACAGACCATATCCAGGGCGCCCTGCACAATGATGATGGGAAGTTTCCGCAAACAATTGCGCGCAACCCGTAGTAGCTGTCCTGGACGCAGCCACACCTGATGACGGAAATAGTGATTCTCCAGGGCGGCAATCGCTTCGGCCTGTTTGGGACTCATGTTGTCCGTAAATTCACTGGGCCGAACATGAGACAGATGATGTTCCCACCCCCACCATGCGTTCGCCGCTTTACGACGGGTTGTGCGGTTCTGGGATTGTAATTTCCGCCCGTAGGCTTTCAGCGTATTCCGTGCCCCCTTGATCGGTTTCACGAACGTATCCCACTGCTGCGGAAAGAGCTGAGCAGCCCCACCCTCTTCGGAATACATCCATCGTGTTTCCCAGGGTTCCATCAAACAGATTCCACGGAGAATCATTCCACATACCGACGACGGATGACGCCCCGCATAGGCAAGGCCCAGGGTGGATCCCCAAGAACCACCGAAGACGATCCACGCAGGAATTTCCAGATGCCGACGGAGACGCTCAATATCCTCCACCAGATCCCAGGTGGTATTATTACGGAGTCCTCCATCCTCGCTCACAAATGGCGTAGATTTCCCACATCCGCGCTGATCAAACATGATAATGTGCCACTTCTTCCGATCAAACAGGTCCGCCACTTCACGTTGGAGACCGCCACCGGGCCCGCCATGGAGAACTACCACCGGTATACCGTGCTTATTTCCGAATTCTTCAAAATAGAGTGTGTGGCCGCCCCCCACCGCAATACGACCGGTCCGATACGGTTTGACCATGATCCCTACTTACTTCTCCCAAATCATTCCGTGGGGAAGAATCCCACTTTCCGAAAACACGGTACGCAGGAAGGATTTCGTATAGCGACCGACCCGCAGGGCATCCAATGGAAAACTGCGGACCAGGGCGACGAACTGACGGTCCAGATAGGGGCATCGGGCTTCTTGCTTTTGTTGGGTCATCTGTTTATCCAACGAAATCAACTCCGATGCCGAAATGGTCCGCAGAGCGGTCGTGATCTGTTGTTCGGTTGTTACATCATCGTCTGACACTGTCCAGGGGCCGAACAGTATGGAGGCTCCGTGATCCGTCAAGAGGACCCGAACGGCCCCACTTTGGTCCGCCACTTCACTTTGCGGGTGTGGAATCCCCTTGACATGGACCGCGATCCGATTCGCAATTTCTGCAGGCCCGAAGATATGAAAGGGGCGACCCTGGCGATACATTAGCTGTCCCGCAATTCCGGCCAAAATCCAGGAGGCGACATCGGTGGTGACAATGGATCCTATCGCGTAGACGGGTGCAATTTGAAGACGCTTTATGACGGCTTCTTCCAGGGCATGACGAATCGCTAATCCGCCCTGGGTAATTCCTTCTAGAGAGGATCGCCAGTAGGGGATTTTCAGCCAGGGAACGGTGTGCCAGGTGGTACGGTGGACGGGGGCAAATGCGGTGTCATCCATAAACGGAAGGGTCCAACATTCTCCTGGGGCAATTTCGTCACTTTGTTCAACCCCTTCCCCCTCCCCTCCTGGATAGGCAATCGTATCGGATGTTAGGACTTTCCATCCATCTTCGCCGACTCCATAAAAGAGAGGACGCAACCCATAGGGATCGCGGGCGGCCTGGATGATATGATTGGCGGGGTCAATCACGACAATGGCAAAATCTCCATCCAGAAGCGGGCAGATTTCCTCCAGGGTGCGCCCAGAGGATAACAGTGCGGGAAGAATATCACAATCGCTGGCATCGTGAGGTAAAGAGAACCCGTACTGATGGGCCAAAATCTTATAATTGTAGATTTCGCCATTACACATGATGACCCGACCGTCGGGGAGAGTGTAGGGCTGGGTTGCGGAGACAGGGCCCTGAATATGGAGGCGATGGAATCCATACGCGTAGTGTGGAAGATGATCGGTGACGAGGATTGGATCTCCTTCTCCGCGATAGGACAGGCGTTGCATGGATGCTTGAAGGTTGGAAAGGTGGACAGGTGCACCCCATTGTACGTAGATGCCGCACATTATTATCCTATACACTGACAACAAAAATCCCATTCCCCTTGTTATGCGCTATAACCTAACCCCTGTATGAATTAGTTTAGATATCCTCTTCGGCAATATCTACATGAGTGACGCCTGCCGCTTCGCTACCTGCCGCTTCGCTTCCAAAGCGCCGATCAAAGTGCAGCAGCCAGAGCAGGCGCTTCGTCTCACATCCATTCACAAACTTCGCCGTATTTCCGAAGAACTTGCCCACCTTGGCCTGGTGGAGATCCCACAGAAACTTGCGGTACTTCGCCGGTGCCTGGCCCAGAGGATACTTCCGATGGAAATAGACATCCATGTACGTATCATAGATCGCCTGTGTCTCCGCCTTCAGATTCGCGACCACGTGCATCGCCGGCACTTCCTCTTCCTTGTAGACGTTGAGGTACTTGAAGAGAGTTCCCTTTCCCCAGTGTTCCAGCCAGAGATATTCCCGCTTCGCCTGATTCCCACGGAGTGCACGGGCTTCCGTATACTGGACTGAACGGAACTTCCAACGATCAAATCCCGACTTCACCACGAGCCCCTGCCAGGCCGTACCAAAGCGCTTTCCCCACGCAGCAACCCGATCTTTACATTCCTGCATGGAGTGAAGCGGATATGATTCGGGGAATAGGGCGACCAGTTCCTTTGCAAGAGTGATATCGCCCCCGATTTTGATAACAGAACCATCGTCTGTAATCGTAGTCAGACCGACCAGGCGAATACGCGGGATACCGTACGGTGCCGCGACGACAATACGCTCTTCCGGATGCTGAAGTACCCACGAATAACAATAGGCCTTATCCAGCATAGTGAGATTGACGTTGGCTGCCGTCATCGCTTCCCAGAAGAGTTCCGCATAGGGGCGCGAACCATAGAAGGAGTTCGTTGCCCCCAGATTAGAACGCGTGGTAAGCACCCAACCATACTTGTACCAGAACATGTTAATCATGGTACCATCCACGAACTCTTCTACGATCGGTGCAGAACCTTCCGTAAATGGATCCACTCCCTCAGTCTTCACAGAACGGAAGGGTGCCACGCAAACCGGCCGATTCGTCATATCGTCCCACACAACACTCCGAAAGGCGCCCACATGGTCCTTCGTAAAGTCCGACTTGTCCTTCACATATCGGATGATAGAAAGAGGAACTTCCGGTACATTGGAGGCGGCGAGTACCTGCAGGTTCCCGCCCTCTTCACTCTTCAGAAAGGTGTAGAGAGCCTCCGAAGTGGTATACTGGCCACAGAGATTCTTAAAGATATTTGTCGTCATCGTCATCATGTACACTGCGTCGTACTACCGACCCTACCATAAGGTGTGGCTGTCAAGTTTTGTATGTTTGGACCGACGGGGGAAAATCCCGCAGAGAAAGTAGCGGATGGTACAATCAGACACAACAGACGCAAAGGAGGAAGGAGTCGTCATGCCGCCTCTCACCGGTGACGATGTAGATACTCTCTTACAAGAAGAATCCATCAATAAACACCTCTTTCCGCTTATGGGGGGTGCTGGAGAAGGAGAGGAACAGGAAGAGGCCAATGGCGAAGAATCCGAAGAGGCGGACCCGCTGCATTTAGGGAATTTAGTCGCCATTACCTCCGAAAAGTACGGGCTGGTGGTCGGTCGCATTATTTTCCGTGATGTTGCCCTGGTCCGACAGGTTCCCCAGGAAGCCAGTGATCGTGCCATAGAATATCCGATGACGCCCGATGGTTCCGGCTTTGACCCCGATCTGGGTGTCTCCGAAATTGAAATCATTGAAGAACAGACCTCCGACTATTTTGTGGACGTGTTAGGTGCCCGCCCCGGCGAAGTCCTGGAGTTCTTCCATGCCGACGGTTCCGAAGCAGCCCCCCACGGAGAAGTTGCCGAAGTCATCAAGTCCACTACGAAAGATGCGATTGTACTGGTGGACGGGCGTATGCTCCGTTTCCGTGGTGTTGGTCCCAGTTCTATTACAGATCCGACCGGCGGGGCGAAACTCCCCGTAGAAGTAATTCGTGTACGGGCTTCCGAAAACATTGAAGCCGAAGAAACCGGTCTGGAAATGGACGAAGAACAGGTGGAAGCCAAGCGCAAGGAAGCAGTCCGTATTGCCACCGAAAAGGCCCGTAAGAGTGATATACTGAGTCTCTTGCGTGGAGTTCTCCCCGCAGCCACCGTGGAAACCGTCCCCACCGCCGAACGAAGTTACCCCGATGCACTCCAGCGGGAAGATCTGTTGCAGGATTTAATGGCCGATGTTCCTGCTAAGAAACGTAGCAATCCTCGTCGTATTCGTTTTCTGGAACGCGAAGTGGATCTGGCCATGTCTCTGAAGAATAAAACCATTCGGCGCGACAATGCCGGTCGTGTCCTGGGAACCACCAAAAACGTGATTGATACGATCGGCGATGCGATTGAAGTCTCTACCCGTCCTCTCCCTGCCGCCGTCCCCATTGTAAATGCCGCCCGTGTACTGAACTTGGATGCCATTGATGCCTCTCTGGGGTACAATCCGGCGCACGTATTTCCCCGAAATATTGCCGACATAGAAAACGATTCCGAACTGATCTCCCAGATGTTTTCGGGCGATGCTGCCCCCGGTCTGGCCCCGGATCGTATGGAAACCGCCCGCACCGCCATCAACCGTGGCTTTTATTCCTACATTTATGATCTGTTAGGTCGGGATCAACAGACTCTGCACGCCACGGGCGCCACCGTTGGCCGAGGCTGGGAAGAGGACCAGGAAGTCATTCGTACGGCCGGTATGTCCTTCCCTGTACAGGGGCTGAGTTCGGGTCTTCCCAACACAGTCAAGTCAGAAGCCCCCTCTTCTCTGGCGTTTTTGATGAGCAATGTGGGAGATCGCACACTGCGGGTACTTTCCAGTAACTCATTTACGTACAGTAAAACGGGAGAATCCGTCATTACGGGTCCGAGTGATCCATCGGATGTCAGTGGGTACGTCATTCTGCCGATTAAGGCGGCCCTGACTCTGCGCCCTCCGCGTCGCTATGGGGATCTTCCTACGGCCCTGATCTATTCGGCTTCTCTCCACAACGAAAATCTCCCTACCATGGCCCGTACTCTGGCCGATATTTATTCAGAGGATACCGCCTCTCCCCTGCATGCCTGGGGGATCAAGACCGATGCCGCTGCAGATTTCAGTATCGCGGATTGGCTCAAGACGGTTCTGCGTTACGCGATCCATCCCGCCGAATCTCTGGGTCCACGAACCCCGCGACTGCTGAGTATTCTGGATTCGTTTGGGCTCGGTGAAACGGATCTTTCTCCTGAAGTCCATAAAGTGATTCGGAAATGGGTGAAATCCTCGCAGAAACTCTGGCGGAGTCTCTTAGTAGATCAGCGCAAACGGATTCAGGCGGCCCTGGATGCCGAACCGGTGCGTACCTTCCAGAATGTGGCGGGGGAGGACTCTCCCCTGTGGTCCTCGGGCGAAGGGTCCTTGAAAACCGCAGAAATCCTGGCCGAAGTGAATGCGGACATCAAACTCCGTAATCCCTCCATTTATAATTCATCCTCTCTTCTGACGGCCTCCTTCTTGCATGATGCGCAGGGAGATATCGTTCCCCTTGTCTCTGCCGCCATTGCCAAGATTGATGCCCGTGATGCACCGATTTCGGATGAGGATGCCCAGTCCGCCTTGGCCGCCAGTCGGGCCTACGCACTCCGTCGTCAGGCCATTCAGAATATTGGTCTCCTTTCTCTGAAGGCCGAACCAGAAATCAACACCTGTAAACACGTGAATGATCTGGAAGCCCGACGCAATGTGAAGGATGTCCTCAATCGCAGCAAACTCATGCGGGAATTCGTGGAAGAATACCAGGGTGGACGCGATGGAAACTGGGTCACATGTGTTCTCTGTAAACAGCATTGTGTCTGTTATCACGAACTCATGGAACTGGAAGCTCTCGCACAGCCCGCCCGGTTGGCTGCGATCCAGACACAGATCCGTATTCAGTATGGTGGCGAACGCTATCTGGGCAAGATTGTCTGTAAGAATTGCGGACAACCACTCACGGACATTGAGTACGATGAAGGCGTGGAATTTGACGATGATGGAAATGCCATTGTCCAGCGGTCCGTCTTAACAGATGAACAGATGGCCGAAGGTGAAAATGAAACCGAACTCAAGAAAGCGACGATGGAACTTCTCCATAAACCGGATTTGGAGTTCGCCACGGCATCCCAGAAAGCCCTCTACGAAATTCTCCAGGTGATTCTGGAACGCGGTAGTCTGCTGGCCGACAGTGAAGTGATTCGCCAGATTGTTCGTTATGCGGATCTGTTTGTCAGTGTTCGTGCTCCCCCGGTTGCTATTTATGAAGCCCAGCGGGCCAAGATGTTACAGTCGGCGGCAACCAAGAATATTCCGACCTATGCCGCGGTATTGGATCAGCTCCGTGTCACGGCCCTGACTGCCCTGACGGTCTTGGCTCTGCAGGCGGCAACTCCCCCGATGACCGTCACCTCTCCGCTGGCAATCTGTCCCTTCAGTCGCGAAGGTTGGCCCCTGGAAGAAGGTGCGAAACCGGATCAGCCAGGTGCACTCCAGTATATTACCTGTGCTGTCGCCACGATTCAGAAAGACATCGTTCCCTGGCAGAATCTGGTCTGGGCCGGTGAACCGAAACTGGAAAGTCGACGCAAGAAGGTCTTTACCACTACGGCTTCCGCCATTGAACTGATTCTCAAGGGAGACCCCAAGTCCGGCCCGCTTTCCTTTACGAACGAAATCAACACCATGTTATACAAGGCGCGTCACGATACAGAAGCCAAAGAGGCACGGGCAAAGGTCTCTCTGTTAGATCAAGTCCCGTCGGGATTCCGACCGGATCCGAAACTCACCGTGGTCAGTCGTCCAGCCATTGAGAAGAACAGTGTTGCCGAAGTCTACGATGCAATTCAGAAGGAGATTCCTCTGGAACCCATGATGGAGGATGTGACCCGTGCAATTCATCAACAGAGTCTGGCGGTCATCGGTGAACTCCATCGGGATGCGACCGCTGGGATTGCCCCGTCTCTTTCGCAGGGTCCCATTGAAACCACGGACAGTGTCTGTTGCCCCGCAACGCTTTCCGAAGTAGAAGGAGGAATCTTACAAGGAAAACCTGTGTTGGAAAATCTCCTGAAGGCCAAAGAACTTCTGCATCAACACAACCCCAGTTCCACGAATGCGGGGACCCATCTCTGGCCGGAGTTTATTACACCCGTACCGATTCCTGTAGAACAGACGGTAGAGAAGGGAATCTACTTCAAACTCTTCTTGAAATATTGTTACAGTGGTGCACAGATCGGTGAACCCCACGAATTCAGTTTCGGAAATGTCTGTCGTCAATGTGGTCTTTCTTTGGGGAAGCCCTTTGATCTGGTGGATGTCAATGCGGAAGGGGCGGCGATTCTGGCTGGACAGCAGGGAGATCTTCGTATTGAGGTATCCCAGCCAGCCTTTGAAGCGCTGTCGGATGCCATCCGACGTCGTAAAACACTGGAGGAACAGGGACGAGGATCACGACTCTCTTGGATGGAAAGTCTCCGATTTTTCCTGCGGTCTCTCAAGGGAGACGTTGCGGGGGCTCTCTTGGGGGTGTTAGACAGTATTCCGGCGGAGAAGGAACATCTGCCAATGGAAGAAGTCAGTCGGGCAAAACTCTGGTCGCCGGTATCCATGTTATCGGACACGCTCCGCCAACAGATTACGGGTCGTATTGGTCCGGCCATTCCGACCCAGGGAGGACGGGCTGCACGGGCGCGGGCGGATGAAACCATTACCGCAATGTCTACGTTGGAATCCGTGGTAGACGATCCCTTTGTGGAAGGACCCCGTGTTCTCCAGGAATACTGGTGTGCAAAAACAGAAGCGGCGGGACGCGGGGTTGCGATTACGAATATTACGGGGGCGAAGTGGTCCGGTATTTCCAAGGAACACAATGAACGGATCAACAAGATGTTACTGGAGAATTCCACCTGGTATGCTGGCCCACCTCTGGAAGAGAACGAACGTGCGATTCTTCGTCGGGTGGCAGAAACATTGGGTCCAATGCTCCGTGCCTGGGTCCGTGTAGTTCGTCCGGCGTTATCGGGCCCCTGGACCATTGAAGAAGCCCGTCTTGTACTCCAGACCTTAGTCTTCCAAGTGTGGGCGGATGCACTGACACCGGCTTCCTGGATGTATACCAATATCGCGGCGCCGGCCGAACGTGAAAAGACGGCGGCCCTGCTTTCGGATTGGACACGTGGTCTCATGTTCCATACGAAGCAGCAGTTCCTCCGTTATTCCAAGGAGACCGTGCGACGAATTCTACAGCAGCGGGCCGAATTGGAACGAACCAGTGTCGTAGAAGAATTTGAAAATATCAAGGATGATGAACAGCGTGCGGCGGAACTCATCAAGAAACAGCTCAAGATTGGTCGTTGGTCCAAGGGTGCGAATGTGCGGGGGGCGATGGACGCGGATCTGTTTGAATTTGAGAATGAACAGCGCCGTCGTATGGGAATTGTGGATGCCCCGGTGGATCCCATCTATTTGGAAGGGGCCGGTGGACCGGCAGCTCCAGGGGCTGCTCAGGATTTCGGGTTCGGAATTGACAACGGGGGTGCTGAAGACGGCTATTTCGGTATGGGGGCAGACGAAGACGATTAAACCATTATTTAATCGTTGATCAGGAGTACGCATATTTTGGGGTATCAATAATACCTAACCACAGTAGATGGAAATCCTGTGGTTAGCAATTGTGTTCTACAGTATTGGGTTGGCAGTAGTCCTACATTTTCGCCCCGCTTTGATGTTTCATGAGAACGGAACCTGGAAGGAATTCGGCTACCAACGTGATTCCCGGCATACGATCTTTCCCTTCTGGTTATTTTCGGTTACGTGGGCATTTGCCTCTTATGTGATTGCGTCAGCGATTGTATGGACCCTGCAGGCTAAATCCGCTGTCCCGATGATGTCGGCATCTGCGGCGTATTCTATGATGTCGTCGCCCCGTATGTATTCTTCAGAAGAGGAGGAAGAACCGGAATACAACGCCAGCATGAACTATGACAGTGAACCCGATATGAATCAATGGGAGGAAGAGGAAGAAACTCCGGTGACCCGTGTGATTGAAATTCCGAAGAGACCCCGTGGTCGTCCACGCAAGGATCGCTCCTTTACGATTCCGGCTACTTCGGAAATTCCTTCCCAGCTACCGACACAGCCCCGATCAGGATACTACGTCATTGACCCGGCATCAGAAAAGGAGGGACTTCGTCGCTATGTCTATTATGGAGCCTCTGCGCCGAAGGAAACGGATATGTAATTAGGCCGACGGACAGGTTGTTGCCGCCATAATACTTCCGATGGCAATTCCGTAGGCTCCGGCGAATGCTGTCCAATATGCCGTTGCCGTTTGAGTTTCCCGCAGAGTTTGTGATTCATACTGTTCGGGATTCAGGGCTGCTCCTCCTTGTTGTACGATGGGTTCCGTAACATCCGTAATATCATCTTCACCTCCGCTACTATCACCACCCGTAAGTCCACTGAAATCCACCGCGGCCTTGGTTACAAACTGATTAATACGCGCCAATTCCGGTGTCAGTAACGGTTTATGATCCACAAAGATCTGGGATACCACAAGGCGCAGTGGTTCAATGAAGATGGGGACCGCTGCCATAATCAGTGTAATAAGACTCCCGATACTGGCTCCTACAAAGATATTCCGATACGATTTCACACCATTACAGCTGTTGGCCTGCAGAGCCGTTAAGAGGCCGGATTGTACCAAGAAGGATAATACGACAATAAGAACTAACATGACAATCATCTTCGTCTGTAGCGACAATGTTGTCATTCCCAGAATAACTCCTACGACAAGGGGAATCACCGCATGCAGACCGGCGGACCCGACCATAATTCCATAAAACAGATTCGTATCCATTGGCATGGTGTCTCTTCTCTTTGGTGATCATGAAAAGATTATACGTATGTGTCCGTACCCCCCGAATCCCCCACCATAACAGGAGAAGACATGGCCAAGTTAGTAAATCCCGCCGACGTGAAGACTCTCAAGGATTGGGTTGCCCGTTGGCCAAAAACACAGAATCTGGAATTTGACGCAACAACCCGGGAACCCGCGATCTTTACCGCCGTAAAACGTTCGGATGCAGGAGCCCGTGTACAAGTCGGCAAGATTCCCTGGAAACGTGAAGGGGATACCATGACGATTCTGGCAAACGCCGACCGATTCGCGACAGGGGCCGTCACAACTGCCCGGAAACGATACGCGGCCTACCGGGCGAATCAGCGTCAGGTCATGACCGCAGCTGATGAACAATTACGACTCCAGGAAGCCGCACTCTTAGAAGCACATCGGGCATACCGTGAAGCTCCACCGGCAACCCGTCCCACTCTTCTGCGGGATGTACTCCAGGCACAGAAGGCACTGTCCGACATGGAGCAGGCCTTAGCAGAACAGCTCCAAAAAGAACGCGTCGTTGTATTTCGGGACAATACGACGTCCATCTATAATCCTCCGATTCCCTGGAAAGCACGTACAGTTCCTCTGGCCGATGTCGCCGGTGGCCAGAATGTAACACCGATGGGAACGCCGACCTCTTCCTCTTCCAATCGGCCAAGCGATTGAGGTGCACCTCCTTACTGTAAGGGGTAGGCCGTAATCCGTGCTTCGTTCTTGTCGCAGTCCACCATATCCGCATGATACTTGAAACACACTCCGTTACGATCTTGGTACGTGATCTTACCGGCGTTATCCAGATTCGGATACTTGTAAATGACGGTGGGAGTGGGCTTCAACACGTAGACGAAGAACATTCCAAAGAAGAGACCTAACAAGAACGGCATGAACTGAATGTGATTGAAGAACTTCATTCTCTATTATTATTATCTTATTTTACACCCGTTCATTTACAGAATAGAACAGGATAATGAAAAACTTGACATGTGCAAGCAATATTGCTCATATACCTACGATGGAACCAGATAATAAGACGAATGAGAACAACATTACTTCTACAACAAATAAAACCCTTCAGCTAATTCAAGATCCTACTACAAAGACAACTAACACGCAAATTCTGGAAAAGTTACAAGAAGATCCAGAAATATCAACCATCAATAATCAAATTCAATCAGAGGCAAAACAACCTCTTAATACAATTCCTAATATACAAATTCTGGAAAAGTTACAAGAAGATCCAGAAATATCAAACATCAAGAATCAAATTCAATCAGAGGCAAAACAGCTCCTCAGTATAATTCCTAATCTCATAAAAAAACCTGTATCTGCATTGTCACGTATTGATAAATTTACCGACAAATGGGATAAATACTGGGAATCTATTATTAAAAAAGACAAAACCATATTGGATCTGTATACGGATGTATCATATGAATGGGGTTGTATTTATGAGAAACTGAGTGATATAGATTCCGATAAATATTCAAATACACTTCCTGACATGTAGAAATCAGAAAAATAGGATAGAGGAATGTCAGTGTGGGCGATGATGGAACAACCCCTTTTTGCAGCAATCGTTTCCTTTCTCCTGGGATTCGGAATTGCGGCCATGTTCCGTCCGGTATGTCACGGGACCGAATGCATCGTCCTTCATGGTCCACCGGTGAAGGAGGTCGTCAATAAAGTCTTCCAGATGGGAGAAAACAAATGCGTGGAGTTCACTACGGAAGTTACGGAGTGTCCGAAGGATGGCAGTGATGTCGTGAAAACGGTGCAGTTCGTGGCGAATTAGTTAGAAGTGGCAAAGAATAATCCCCCCGCGGAATAAATATGTCGCAGAGTACTCCGTTAGATCAGCTCCCTGGACTGGCGCCGGCGGATACATCCTCTTCCTCCGCATCCGCCGTGCCTCCCGCGGATGAAGAACGTGTGCGTCGTATCTTAGCCGAAATGAACGCTGAAAGTACGGTGCAGGCATCTCCCGGATTTAGTGATCTTCCCCGTGTTATCACTGAACCACCGGTCTCCACGAGCACGGGGGAAATTCGCATGGATTCCACCGTGGCCCGTGCCAATATTATTGGCAATAGTGCTCCTTCTATGGCGGATTTTCATGCCATGTTCCAACAGGGGGCCCCGGGAATGGCTCCGATCCACGGCCCGGCCGTAATTCCGGCATCTCCGAACGCCAATCAGTCCGTCGGAAAATCCAAACGCGACACGATTGCCCAGCAGCTGCGCGCACCCTTAGCGGTTGCCGTCATTGTGTTCTTCCTGAATATGCCGATCATCACCACGATCCTTTCCCGCTATGCATCCTGGATGTATTTAGGGAGTGGAGAAATCAGTGTGGGTGGCCTCATTGTGAAGGCACTTCTGGCGGGGATTCTGTTCGCCACCTATCAGGGTGTGACCGCTTTCTTTGGATAACAAAATGCTCACTACCAGTAGAGTAGGAAATGGAAGTTCTCCGTGAATTAACCAAGAAGCCCAAACCCATGGACAGTATGGCCATCGGATTCTTCGTGGTCGCGACACTGTATGCGTTCTTACAGCGTAACACTCTGCCTCTCATTGCCGCTGTCGGTGTATTCCTGATCATCGTGGGTCTCTATCCGAAACAGTCCATGACAGCGTTCTTGGTGGCGGCCAGTGTAATTCTGTTACTCCAGAAGTCTACGGCAGAGGGTTTTGCAAACCCGGAAAAGAAGAAGATTACATCTGGTGCGGTTCCGGATCACTCTGTGGAGGAAACGGAAGAAAAGGAGGAAGATGGTGCAGAAAAGAAGGGGGAAGAACCGGTCGGTCCCTCCGATGAAGAAAAGGAAGAGGAACGCAAACATGCGGAAGCCTTTGCCCCGACGGCCTCTGCGAAAGTTATGCTCCCCGATAATGCCGACCGTCGCGAACCCCTGGTCCTCGGAAAGAAGTATACTCTTCCCTCCGAAAAGGACGACGATGGATATCACCTGGATGCTGGAACCACGTTTCTGAATGCCTACAAGGCCCTGAAGCCGGATCAGATTGCGGCGATGACCCGTGATACGCAGGAACTGTTAGCGACTCAGAAGTCTCTGGTGGGAATGTTGGATTCCTTTGCCCCTCTCCTCAAGGATATGAACAAGATCACCGGTTTCTTTGGCGGTGGTAACTAAGATATACACTCCACTACATATGACACATTCCCTTGTTACAACACATAATATGTGATGTAACAATAGATGAAACATACCAGTACGATGCGTCTGTTGGCGATCCTCTTGTTAGTTGGTGTCGGTCTATTGATCTTCCGTAAGCACTTGCAGACAGGGGAAGCCTTTGCTGATCTGACCCAGAAAAAGAAAGCAACGAATCCCCAGGAAATGGTGGACGCGGCACGGAATCTTCTGGAGAAGATCGACAATCCGGAACTCCTCCATTCCATGATGCAAACCGCGGTAGGCGGGGGTCTCATAGATCCTTCCAAGATTGCCGGGTTCTTGGGAACTCAACGACCCGCACCAACCAAAGAATCCGAAGATAATCAGGAAGACACTGAAGAGGGTGAAGAAGGGCAGCCATAAGGGGGGGAAAATATACGCAGAATGATAGAGAATGCCACGACGCTGCCCCCGCGGTGTAATTTGTACGGATCGCAATACGGTCTGGATTTTTTTGATTCTGGGTGCCCTTGCCATTGCCGCCATGTGGTATCACAAGACTCCGAACGCTCAACAGACATTACGGGATATGGTCCCCCAGGTGTTTGTCGTTCAGAGTCCCCCTTCTATCATTGGAGGTGGGAGAGGTGATCTCTATGGACAACAGATTCGCCCCGATCTCTATCCGGAACCCGTTCGTCGGGCCGGATTCGGACTTCCCGCAATTGCCTCCCGCGGTCCCGTGGGACGCTATGAACAGGTCGGAATTCTTGCGGTAGAAGGCGGATCCTCTACATCGGCAGCCCCTGATCGCACCATTCTTCCGCTCTATGGGCGGGAAATGGATCCCCGACGCGGAAAATGGAACTATTATACCCGCACGGATGGTGCCAATCCGGTCCAGGTTCCGATTCGCTACCGTAACCGCACCTGCGACGATGATACGAATGGGTGTGATGAAATCTCCAATGATGACAGCGTCAATGTCCCTGCGCTGGGGCGTTCCTTCAAGGCATCCGTATATCGTAAGAGTATGTTTAACTAATACATTGCGGTATGATTAGTATAAAAATACATTATATGAATTGTAAAGAGATGATACAAATGGGTAAGTATTCATACGGAACTCCGAAAATTATATGGAATCATCCGAATACATCGTGTGTTATCGGTAATTTCTGTTCTATTGCGCCCAATGTAAATATATATCTTGGTGGAAATCACAGAACAGATTGGGTCACCACATATCCATTTGGTCATATTCATCAACGTACATTCAATACATTTGATGGGACAGGTCATCCTGCATCAAAGGGGGATGTGATTATAGGGAATGATGTATGGATTGGATCAAATGTAACAATTATGTCCGGTGTAAAAATTGGTGATGGTGCAGTAATTGCAAACAACAGTCATGTGGTAAAAGATGTTGAACCATATAGTATTACCGGTGGGAATCCTGCAAAAATGATAAAATATCGGTTTACAAAAGAACAGATAGAAAAACTATTACAGATAAAGTGGTGGTTTTGGGAAGATAACAAGATTAATACATTTGCACCTCTTCTCTGTAGTAATAATATTGATAATTTCATCAATGCAGCCATGGTATAAAATGACTATTACAATTCACTGCGCACGTTAGAGGATGTCAGCCATCGCACTCACGTGTGGAGAAACTCCAATGGCCTGGCCAAAGAATGTGGACCTCAGTGTCCTGACTACATGTACCACATGCGGTATCAAAGTCCATGCCCCGAATCCCGGTTCCCTACAGATCCTTGGACGTCGGCAACAGGGCGGTGTCGGCGATGGTGTGAATGTGGAGGAGAGTATGAGTGTCGGGGCCGATTACCGTGGTCAGCGATACACCTATGAAGAAGCCATCTTCCATGTCCCAGGTCTCCATGTCTATCCGGGTCAAGACAAACCCTATCCGGCGGAATATCATGTCCATATGAAGACCGTTTCCAAACCAGAACGATCGCTGACCCTGGTGTTTCCCGTGAGTCATTTGATCAAACAGGGGCCCGGTTCCGACTATTTTGCGACGGCTGCGGCGAAGCCAGACCCCACCATCGCTACCCCCACTCTGGAATCCATTCTTCCCGCGGATGCCATACTGTTCCAGTACCAGGGTCCCGATATTCGTGGTCGTACCCGGGATACACCGACTCCCGAATCCAACTGTTCCTCCGAAGAAGAACGCCAGTTTCTGTTAGTGGGAACCCCTATTTCGGTACGCGCAGCCGATTTGGAGCGTATTCCCCGTGAAGGATCTCTCTCTACGGACCCCCGTGATCTGCCGGCACCCGGTGTTGCTCCCACGCAACAGCTCTCCCGTGCCCGTGTGATGGAGTCCGTATCCCTGGCCCAGCCCGGTATTTTGTCAGATGCTACTCCGGCACAAACTACGCAGGCCCTTGTATCCGGCGGAGGCGAAACCAAGGAAATGGAATGCAAACCCCTGAAGGTTGTGGATGGTCGCGATGTCATTGATGTAAATGGCCAGGAAGTGGATCTCCAGACACTGCTGCAGGGAGGTTCCGCTTCGGGGACACCTATGTTAGGGGGCGTGTTGGGTAAGACGTCTACGGGAGTTGCACAAACGGCGGCTACGTCTACGGATTGGCTCACGGTGTTGGGAGGAACTGTCGGACTCTTTCTGGGTCTTCTGCTGGCAAATTATCTCTTTGATTTTGTGTGGGGTTGGTTCTTCTATGGGCCCGCCGAACGACTTGGTGAATGGACATGGATCAAGAAACTCTATATCTTTGGCGCACCCCTGGCTCTCCTGATCGCATACCTGATCAAAGACACAGAGAGTATTGTAAACGCTCAGAAAAAGAAAGAGGAAGCAAAACCGACAGGAACACCTAAATCTTCTGCAACATCATAAACATCTGAAACACCATAAAGAAAACGGAACCGCTTCCAATAGTAGGGGATGAAACGCATTCTATTAATTGCGTTATTTACGGTGAGTATTCTGGTATTACTCCGAACGATGATGGGAATCCCGATCATTAAGCGTATTCAGGAATCCTTCCAGAGTGGTGGTGGTTCGCAGCTTCTGAATACTGCGACGGAATGTCCGACAGGAACGGAGATGTATATGTATGAGGGAGTGGCGTACTGTTGCGGCGGAGGGAAAGTAAACCGGGATGCGGATACAGTGGAAAAGACATGTCGTCCGATTCCGATGAAGGCAGCCCCGACCTTTTGTACGCTGGGGCCCTCACAGGAGAAGATCAAGAACTGTCTGGAACTGAAGGCGGGACTTCTTCAGGCGGAAGGAGAGCGTGTCTGCCCACCGTCCAAGCCGAATTTCTGTAAGGGACCCGCCGGATCTGCGACTGCGAATGGACGCTGTTGTACCGGGCCGGTGAATGCGGAGGGCACAGACTGTGCGGATTCCAACCAGTTCTTTCAGTGTACCGTGGGAACGGACCCCAATGAACTGAAGGATATGAGTGACTGTCGGTTCCAGCGCGAAAAGGAGACCCAGGATCCGTGCCCCCCGAAGTATTTCCCCTTCAGTTCGGAGGGTCAGGGACCGCTCAAGGGCGTGAATGTCTATGGCTGTTCAGATCTGGGCAAGAACTGCTATTCCAAGGCGGTGGTTGCCAGACTGAAGGAATTGGGATACGATTCATCCAGTCTACCAGTATGTTCTTCTGCTTAGGCGTCACACGATGTCATCATCGCACACTTTGCTTTTGTGTCTGCACCGTCTGTGGAAACAAAAGCATCGGACCCCATATCCCGACTGGGGCGATAGGGAAGGATCCGTTCCTGCCCGGGCCATTCGGGACGCACTTTATCCAGGGGATACTGACCCGGTGGGACCGCGCCCACCATCCACTGACGATACCCCGCCCAGAGCGTAATGAAAATAATGCCGATCACAAGGAGTCCGGCGACACTGAATATGTTGGAAAGCATATTACCTATAGAATATGTATAAAATAATTATAGTTAAAACTATTACTGTATACTATATAAAGGATAACAGAATAGTATGAGTATCAATGTCAACCATTCAGAACAACTACGTTCGTGCGTGCATTACTCCGTCTGATATTAATGAACATCTCCCTACACTCTACGAATATGCAAAGAAATGTGATCATATCACGGAATGTGGTGTACGTGGTGTTGTGAGTTCATGGGCCTTTGCGAATGGACTTATGGGCCGTCCTTCCGTAAAGCTGTTTCAGGTGGATCCCGATACGAATCAGAATGTGGTAGACTTTGGAAACATCTGTCGTGAAAACGGTATCCCGTGCGTTTTCTACAATGAAAGTGATCTTACGTGCACAATGGAAACTACGGATCTCCTTTTTATTGATACGTGGCATATCTACGGTCAGTTGAAGCGTGAACTGGAACGCTGGAATTCGCATGTCACAAAGTATATCATCATGCATGACACGACGGTAGATGAATGGCAGGGGGAAACGGTTCGTCATGGATGGAATGCTGAAGAACAGAGTAAACAGTTCGGTATCCCGGTTCACGAAATAAATATGGGTCTATGGCCAGCCATTGATGAGTTTTTAGCCGCTCACCCGGAATGGATTCTTGAAAAGCGTTATACGAATAATAATGGGTTGACTATTCTGAAGCGTGTTGCATAATCAACTTCAGTATCATCAACACCACATTGCAGACTACATTATCGGTAAGTAGGACCTGAGTTCTCGCACCTCCGAATCACCTGACGCTGTCAGGAAATGGATACGTCAAGCAATATGAACACCATTTTATATTCCCCTCCCCCTATAATCTATACCCCTTACCATCTTCATACATAGTGCGTTTCAATAAAGAATATAAAAATACGATTATTTAATAAATGGATGTTGATACCTGTAAAATAATTGATGGGTTTATCTTCTATAATGAGTTAGATCTATTAACATATCGTTTAAATATACTTAATAGTGTTGTAGATTATTTTGTAATTGTAGAATCTCGTCATACTTTTACGGGGCGTGAGAAAATTCTATATTACGAACAGAATAAAGCCCTCTATGAACAATTCAAAGATAAAATTATTCATGTAGTTGTTGAAGATATGCCATACACCTATCCAAATATAAATATAGGAAGTAATAATCAATGGACAAATGAGCATTTTTCAACGTAATGCAATAGTTCGTGGTATAGACAGACTTCCACTTAATGATAGGGATATTATTATTATATCCGATTTAGATGAAATACCAGATCCACGTATCTTATCCCAAATACGTGATAATAAAATATCTGTTGAGGGGAATAGTATGGAGTTAGATTTATATTATTATAATTTAAATTCTAAATATGTTAATAAATGGTATTTTTGTAAAATTGTGAGTTATAACACATTTAAGAACTATAATAAATCGTGTGAAACTATTCGTAATACAAACTTCCCACCTATATATAATAGCGGATGGCATTTATCATATTTTGGTGACACGGGTTTCATTCAAAATAAAATTTCAAATTTCTCCCATCAAGAACTTAATTTAGAAGAATTTAAGGATAAAGGTGCGATTGAAGAAAAAATCCGTAATTGTACCGACTTGTATGGGCGCTCGTATGTAAAATTTACATTTATCCCACTTAAAGATAACGATTATTTACCCCCACAATATGATACGTATTTGAACAAATTTATTTTACAGTAATATACTACAACTATAGAGATTCTATTTTCTCTTACAGGGCATTATGCAATATAAAATTGACAGCCTACACCTCCTCTTAAGGGGGAGTACGATGTTTACCTCCAACACATGGTCCACTCCCAATAACGATGCCCGTATCATCAGTCACCGCGGCTATGCCATCCGCAAGGATCAACTGTCACCGGAACAGACCCGCAAACTCCGAACTGCTCTCACTGTGAAACCCCAAGTGGCAGCAGCCTATGCTGCCGGAATTGAACCTTTTCCTGTCTACTACGAGAGTCCCAGTCGGTGGTATGTGCCCCGTTTCTGGGGATACGAACACTGTGGCACCCCGGATGGGGATGCCCGCCAACCGGGTCTTCCCCTGCGCGAAGAGCTCCAATTCAATAAGACTCTTCGTGCCGAACAACTGCCAATCGTAAATGCCTTCAAGGAAGGTGATTACAATGGGCTGATCTGTGTCCCCTGTGGCTACGGGAAAACTTTCATGGCCATCTGGCTGGCTTGTCAACTCCGCAAACGGTTCTTAGTCGTCGTCCATCAGGAATTTCTCATGGAACAGTGGCGCAAAGAGTTAGAGGGGTCCATTCCAGGCATCCGTGTTGGAAAGCTCCAGGGGCCGAAAGCGCAACTCTCCGCCGAATACGATTGCTGTATCTGTATGCTCCAGACGGTGGCCGGACGCGATTGGCCTGCCGATGCCTTCAGTGGATTCGGATTCGCCATCTTTGATGAATGTCATCACCTGGGGGCAGAATACTTTAGTCGTGCCCTAATGTCTATCCAGACCAAACATATGTTAGGACTCTCCGCGACCCCCGATCGTATGGACGGATTGGACAACGTCTTCCTCTGGTACTTGGGTCCTGTGCGCTATCAGATTAAAGTGCGGGAGGCCGATGATTCCGTGGAGGTGAAGATTCTGCGGTTCACGTCGGATGATCCGGCCTATGCCGATGTGCCCATGGATGTACGCGGAGAAGTCAGTCGCCCCCGTCTCTGTAATCAGCTGGCGGAATATACGCCCCGTACGAAGGCCATTTGTGATGAACTGGAACCGCTTCTACGCGAAGGGCGGAAACTTCTGATTCTGAGCGATCGCCGTTCGCATCTGGAAGAATTTGAAAAAGACTTTCAATCCCGTGGGTTTACTTCTATCGGTTGGTATGTGGGCGGCATGGCTGCTAAAGATCGTGACGTATCTGCGACACAGAATATTGTTCTGGCTACGTTTACGCTGGCCGCGGAGGGTATGAATGTTCCGGCTCTAAATACTGTTCTCTTGGCCACTCCAAAATCCCGTATTGAACAGGCGGTAGGACGTATTTTCCGACAGAAGAAACACGAACGGGCGTTCAATCCGGTGATCATGGATGTGTTGGACAGTCACGATATCTATTATCCGCAGTTCAAGAAACGGGTGCAATTCTACGAACAGTGTGGGTACCAGATCAAGATTAAGAATCCGGGTTCGGCAAACTATGTCCCCTATGGCAAAAAGGGGAAGGGGAAGCCTATGCCAGAAGATGCCGAAGATCAGATTCCCGCGGCCCCGATGTTCCGTAAGAAGTAGACTACATGATAAAATGAGATCTTACATACCGTACCGACCGATATTGTAGTCACTCCACTTCTTTAGTTTCAGCTGAAACCCCGTGTCCAATTGTTTGAGAGTTGTCAATACCAGATTTCCCAGTCCATTGGCTTCTGACGTATGTGACACCAGAATGGGTTCAATGACTTTATCCGGAAAGGCCTGTTTCATCGCTACATAATTTGTCCAGATCTGGGTAATACATTCTGCATTGATCACATCATCCTTTTTGAACTCGTAAATCGTAATCTTATTACTGAAGAACTCTGTGAAATCAATGGGGTTCGTTTGCAGACCGTCACCGATAGAATACTTCTTGTTTTCTTGGTAGTTGTATCCATCTCCAAGAGCGTCACGCAGTGCATTCCGTTGCTGTTTGAAGGCATTACTCAGAACAGCCTCTGCATTGTCATCCTCATCATGCGTCGGGTCCTTTGCATCAATGACAGGAATCTTACTGACAATATACCCATGAAGCGCCTGAGTACGGGGATCCGATTCAATGAGACCATTCTTGGTCGTCATAGAAGAGGGAATGCCGTCGATCTCCTCTGCAGATGTTTTCGTATAGGGGAGAGAGAGTTCCACATCACATAGAAAGGGGTTGAAGCTGTTATGATTATTTCCGTAGAGACGAGCCGGTGACCAACGCTCAATGAGGCGACCGTGAATACGGATCATGACGCCACTGGTCTCCATGTTCCGTTTATAGTAGTCCGTGCTCCCTTCATTGGCTTTACGGAGTCGCATATGGGTCAACTTCACACGGACCGGCGGAGTATTATCCTGGAGAATCACATCTTCCAGCCATTCGCGTACCTTCACCGCATCCGTGGGGTGTTCTGGAGCAATTCGCACCCCATTGATCTTGAAATTGAGCGCCCGCGTCGGATGATTCATGAGGGGATGTTTGGCATAGGTGACACCCAGAATATGACGCAACCGATCCGTAATGGTATCCACCTTCGGACGGCCCTTGGTAGTTCCTCCATAAAATCGCGCAATAGTATCGGACATATTGTTCACCGCCACCGTAATTCCAGAAGGAAAAGGATGACCAGATTCCGACTTGGGAACCTCTACACAGCGAAGTGGCGAATCCCATGGGGCGGAGATGATATACGCCACATCAGAATCAATGGGTGCATCAATAATATACCATGATGTATTAGACGGGTCAAGAAATGCGATAACATTGTTGAGTCCCATACCATGCTCATTGAGTCCGTTACGTTTTGCTTTTCCTACACTCAAATTATTCGCAATTTCAGTGAAGGGAAATCCAGGACCGGAATCAGAGGCTTTGAAACTGAATCCGACGGGCTGTTCGGCGATGGTAATATGGAAGTGCATGTCACCTGTAGTGCGCAGAAATGCCATAAACGCGTTGTCTACCAATTCGTTGATCGCGTGGGGAAGTTTATTCGTGTAACCCTTTGTGAGCATCTTCCACTGTTCGGAAGGCGTCGTCGTAAGTACCAGAGAGTGTTCAGTCATAGTGATTTAGTTTGTCAGTGATACCGTAGGAACTGTGTCACTTTTAGTGTTTATACCGTCGCGTCATACGATTCTTCTTTCGTGTTCGTCTGATCTTACGACCTTTACGACCGGTCTTACGGGTTTTACGGTAGCGTCTTGCACCCCCTTCCACAATGGTATTCGCATTGGAGTTATTTACAATACCCAGCATATTTTGGTTCGCATTTTTTCTCCATGTAATGATATATTCAATCGCTTGAATTGTTAGTTCTCGTGGATAATTACGTAACATATCATCCACAATCCGCTTAATTTCAGGATTCTGAATCATTGCAGGAATGAGATCTTCCTGTTTTGCATAGCTCAGGATCTGATTTTCTATTGTTTCTATATTCGCAGTGTCATCTGCCTGCATAATGTCAATAAGTTGATCACCGTATTCTCTCATAATAGATTGTAACTCTTCCGGATATTCCATACTCTACTATAATGTAATTCTTTAGTGTTTACGCCCGGCCTTATGGCTCTTGCGACTCTTGTGACTCTTCTTCATTGACGTACGACTCTTACGACTCTTACGGTAGCGACGACCACCCCCCATACATGACTTCCCGTAAGGGACCGGGTCCATGTAACTGACACCATTGACTTCCACCGGCTTTGTGTATCCGTATCCGGCCGAGTAACTGACCTGACCGTAGAGATCGGCATCACTGGCCCCACCCTTCATCAGAGGGGACGCGGTTGCCGGAGGAGGACAGGAGCCTGTCGTGAGAGAGGCATACGCCTTGCCCATATCATTGTTGGAGATATCAAACCCGTAACCGCCAGTTCCAGCACCACCTCCGTTCTGCTTTCCGTAAATGGTGGAGGAACCCATGCACCCACATGCACCGCCGGCCTGGATCGGCATCGGACGGGCCGTGACCGCGCAATCATCGGTCCAGGTTCGGGAATCTACAGGAACCCCCGCAGAGGCGGTGAACGCAGGCCCTGTGTATGCCCAACCAGCCCCACGCTGCTTCTGCGAACGACGCTTGTGCCGACGACTCACACGACGACGACTGTACTTCATTTCTGATAACCGCACCGTTTTTATTTTGCGACAAAGCGACTACTATGAGATGCGGTTCCCGTTGCAACAGATCGGACTTCCCATTTTCCGAAATCCGTATTCCATCCCACTTCCAGGCGCAGCACGTTGGTGGTAGCTTCACGGAGTGCCGTAGACACCTGCATCTTGCGAATCAGAGCCGGGCCCAGTACAACTCCATCGGCAGAGGTCAGGGTCCACTGATCCGGACCTCCTAAACCTTTGGTACCAACGGCAATGAGAGGGCCAACTTCTGCAACCGATGTTGTCTGTGATACCGGTGGTGCCTGTAGCGTAAAGGGCGCACCGACATGTGTGATAATGTCATCGGTGACCGGTGCACCTGGGCGGGGTGTGATCACCATTTCCCGACGGGCCGCAATCCACAGAAGACGACGCCACCCCGCATAGTCACACTGAAAATCCCACACCCCCTTCGGCTCTACCGTGTCCAGGGCTTGCCATGATGCAAGATCTACCCGCACTCCGTTCATCAACCGATCGTCCGCGATACAGTAGTGATCCATCCATTGCACTACGCGATTCCATCGTTCGGAAAAGTTCTCTTCTTCCAGCACGGGGCGCCCCTTCCAGAGCCAGACATCCTCTAATAGGAGTGTGCGCGTCCGCGGCGACAGAGATGCCGAAAACACCGTCATTCCGGCTCCGGGAGTCATAAACTGTGTGTCCACCCGCAGACGTAACAGGAATACCCGGGTGTGATGCTGTCCACCCGTAATATAGACACAACACTGCTGTTGTGGCCATACACAAAGAAGACCGGAACGGGTCTTATCTTCGGGGCGTCGGCACACAAACCAAGTACTACGCTTCAGAGCAGGTAAGTGCTTACTCTGAAACGGCGTGACGGATCTACGAAGGGAGTCTACAGATTGAAGAAGTTCTGCAACATCATTCGGGTTCATGAAACACGGGAGACGCAAATCATCGCCCACCGCCTGCAGTTTGATGTTGGGACCTTGATGTTGAGACGGGGTCGTTGCAGTCTTCTGATGTTGATATTGTTGGTGGATTGCCATTATAATATTGTGAAGTCATTGGGTTTAAATGCTTGCTTGGTCTAAAAGTCCGCGAAGCCGGTGGGTTCCATGCCGTCGTAGGCGAAGACTCCACCGACCAGGGCACCTCCGTTTTGGGCCATTTCGGGGCTGAAACCCTGGACATTACCGGCACCGGGACTGGAGACAATACTGGCGCGGCCGGAGGGTACATCCGTTGCATACATGGAAGGGGGAGCCTGCTGGGGCTGATGGAAGGACTGTTCGGGGTGTCGGAGAGTATCCTGGAAATCTGCCGGAGCATGGCCTTCTGCCGTAACAGGTTCCTGTACGGTGACTGGGACACGGCGCTGAACGGGTTCCTTTTCACGGAGTTCGGCTTCCGTCTGACCGGCAACTTCCGGCATCTTCTCTTCCTTGGGAGGAGAGGGGATGGCTTCTCCTAAGAGTGCTTCGTTGCCGGTTGCAACGGGTGCCGGGGCCTTCTTCTGTGCCGCCGCGATAGCAGCCTTACGGGAAGAAGAAGAGACCCACTGAATTGCGAAGAATCCGACAAGAAGGATAACGATGAGACCGATCACCAGATGGAGTTCCATAGTTCTACAGTAGCGGGAGGTTCCCTTTGTATGTGTAACGCATCTCTGCCACGAAAAACATCCGCCCAATGGTAGAAGAAGATGCCATCCGCCGAAGACTTACTCCAGCAGGTGATCCAGCGCTTTCAGCTCACGGGTGTGAATACCCAGACACTTCTGCGTTCCGCCACGGACTTGGCCCAGCAGGTGAATCAGTTCCGTGATCTCAAGGGGCGTGAAAAGATGGAGATTGTACAGCGTACACTCCGGGATGCCCTGCAGCACCCCACCGTCCGTCAGCAGATTACCCCCGATCTCTTTGAGATTCTGATGAACACGGTCAAGTACGTGATTCCGGAGGCGATCACGCTCATTATCAATGCCGGGCGCGGGGAATTCAACTTCAAGAAACCATCGGTGGGATGCATTTCTTCACTCCTTTCGTGTTTCGGCACAGCTGCAGCAGCGATGGGCGCGCCGCAGCTACAACAGTTGATTTCGCAGATTCCAATCCCGGTCCCTCCGCCATCACCGGTGTCGGAGAAGGAACCGTCGGAAGAGGAACTGAAGAGTCGCGCGGAGTCATCTTCCTCCATACAGATTGAGTTGGCCAGTAGTACCACTGCGTCCGCCCCTCCTTCCACGTCTTAACCGGTTGCGCAGTAGATTCCACGGCAATACAGTTCGCCGGTGGAACACGAAGATCGGGTCGGGCTCTCATGGTAGTCGGACCGGTCAGTTCCCATGCACGGAAGGATCCGTCCACGGAAGAGAATTCACCCAGAAATCCTGGCCAATAATACGTCGTGATTTCTGTGTTTGTAATCCGTGATGGGACAGTTGGCGGTGTCGTATCGTATGTGATATCATAGTCCATTATATAGTTATTGGGGGCGCACGTTTAGATCGGGCTCAGAGAGAAAAGAAGCCAATATGCATGTGTGAAAATTTGACAATGGTGGTTGCCGGTGAACGGGGTCGCACGATGGTTCAAGTAGTATTATTGTCCGCAAACGGAGAATCCCGTACCCTGAAGACGGGGGCAATTACCGGTGTTCCGAACGGCGCCGGTGTAGCGAAAGCAGTACGCAAGGTCCGACCCGCCGAATTGATCGGAACTTATACTTGGAAGGATGCGAAACTGCAGCTGTGGGGTTGGAAAGAGGGAAAGGCGGGGACGGAAAACAAACATGAATTACCGCCCCCGCATGATGAAGGCCTCTATTTCAGTGATATTGTGGTGGCCGATGGCACGGGGAAGGATTTCACGGTGGAAGAGTGGAAGACATTCTACCATGAAGCGTTCAAGGGCTTTGAGGATCTGGATGATAGTGCGTCGGAAGCCGACGTAAATGGGGATGAAGAGACCGAACTGGAAGAAGAGGTTGAGGAGGACGAAGAGGAAGAAGACGATGAAGATGCGGAAGAAGATTCGGAAGGAGAAGAGGAGGAAGAGGAAGATGATGAAGACGCAGGAGACGAAGAGGAGGAAGAGGATGATGCTGATGATGATTGTTACGAAGACGGAGACGAGGCCGGTGGGGGTAAACGTCGCACCGCCCGCCGACGTACGGGAGTCGCCGCAGATTACCGACGTATGGAAATGGGCTTCCGAACGCGTCTCAAGCTACCGGCCCCTGTTGGGAAACGTGCTCCGCGCTGGCAGACGGCACCTGAATTGACCGCGGAAGGCTATTAGACCCGGCCCCCGCCTACAAAGTTGACACATTGGTTTTTGGTTTCGTCTGTGGTACAGACAACGACGAAGATGATCCCTGCATATCTCTATCCTACGAACTCCGATGTGTTCCGTTTCCCGGTTTGTTTCAAGCCCGGCAACGCCTATGGAAAGAATGCGAACATCAGCACTGAACAGGCGGTTGCATTTACGAAGAAGAACTTCGCATTCCAGCGGTGGCTCCAGCGCCTGGATATGGGGTTCACGAGTGCCACGGACGATGTAAGTTCCGTCCAGGTATTGGAGATTTATCCGTTCGGCCCGGTGGAGAATGGTAAGGGATTCGTGGTGGCCAACGCGACCGTAACCCGCCGACTCAAAGACGGAAAGACCATTGACATTCCGGCCGCGGCCTTTCTCCGTGGAGATGCCATTGCGGTTCTTCCGATCCTCATTGACGAAGACGACGCTACGAAGCGATATATTCTGACCACGGTTCAACCCCGCGTGCCGATTGGCGAAGCCGCCTGCGAAGAGATTCCGGCGGGAATGATGGACAACAATTCGCACACGTTCGCGGGAACTGCCGCGAAGGAACTGAAGGAAGAGACTGGCATGGAGATCCTGGAATCGGAACTCCAGAAGCTGGGTTCCGTATTGCCATCGCCCGGTGGATGCGACGAAGAGATTGAACTCTTCTATGTGGAGAAGCGCATGAGTGCCGACGCGATCGCTGCCTTCCAGGGAAAGTACACGGGCGTGATCCAGGAAGGGGAAAGCATTACGCTTCGTGTTCGTACCCAGAAGGAATTTGCAGAGGCATTCTACAATGGGGAGATCAATGATGCGAAGGCGTTGGCTGCCTATTTCCGCTACTGTGGGGCGGGAATCTACCATGGGTAGTCTCACGAGGTTGCGAATGCGTGACAGTGAAGGAGGGGGATGAGGAAGAGGCCCTTTTTGACGTAAAGTTGACCCAATGACGACCCATGTGCAGGGGTGTACGATGACTTCCAAACTCCGTGAACATATTATTCAGCTCTATGATACTCGTCTGGGGCAACTGTTGGATCCCGAAAAGCGTCAGGACTTGGAACGCGGAGTCTTCAACGCATCTCTGCAGGAAGCGAAACGACGTGGAGTACGCTGTCATTGGGAAAATCCGGAGTTCCAGTCGGTCTACAAGGTAATCGCCCGACGGACGCTGTCCAATGTGGATCCCGACGCCTACATCCAGAATGAGCGCCTGATTGTTCGTCTCCAGGAAGGAGAGTTTCCGCCTCACGAAGTCCCCTTCATGACCGCACGCGAACTCTATCCAGAAAATTGGCAGGAATTGGCGGACGAACAGATGAAACGAGAAAATACCATGCTGGAGGGCGATCAGTCAGAAGGTACGGATATGTTCAAGTGTAAGCGCTGTGGAAAGTCCAAGACCCGCTACTGGGAAATGCAGACCCGATCAGCGGATGAACCAATGACAATCTTTATTCGTTGTCTCAATTGCGGAAAGGAATGGCGGCAGTAAATTCATCACCAATAAATAGGGGATATCATGAATAATGGGGGTGTACTAATTGCCCCAACCGGTGGGCAAGAAGCAACTATCACTCAATCCTTTTTTGACGAATATGCAGAGGATCATTTATTTAATCTACTGCGATGTAAGCATACCTTGGCAGATTTGGTTCATGACTATGGAAAACAATTTTTGGATGCATATTTTACCCCTGATCAAATTATCAATCGTATTCGTAGTAGTTATACTACAATAAGTGATGCGGATATGGATGAATTACGCAATTTTTTTGCACTGTGTACAACGGATGCAGCTGCCAAGAAGACATTCTATAAAGAGTTAGATACATTCTTATTCCAAAAAAATAAATCATCGTTTGACACATATACAGGGGGTATTGAATATACAACCTCAGAATTAGACACATTATTTGAAACTATGTTAGGGAATATGAATAGTACAGGGTCTCTCTACTGGTACCTTGATTCACAATCTGGTAATATTATAAAAAAATACGAAGATTACAGAATACGTAGATCACCTGGATCTGAAAAGAATAACTTTTGCGTGGATGCCGCATCAATCGCAGATCCAGGATCTGGAATAGATCCAACCAAAATTTCATCCTTAAACGTGTTGGAAACAGGTATACCTGTTATACTTCCAAAAGAAATATCGGCATTGGGGAAAACTCTTACATTGACTGCAAACAGTGCCACAGATGTCAACGCCCTATGGGATGGCAGCGCAGAAATTTCAATTCGTAGTAATGAGAGAACAACATCAATAGAAAATGTATGTAGAATTATATCAGGTATAACAGAAGATAATACTGAACAGCGATTAGATTGGTTATTTTTGAAAACATCTGGAGATCGTGCACAGGCATATTCTTGTAATACTATTTATAATCCTATTCGGCCTATATTTAAAACACTGGATATTCTTGCGTCCATTGATGCAATGCTTTATAAGAAGTGTCCCGTATTACTGTCGGGACCAAACAGTATAAAACTCTATCAATTTGGAGAACAACCAGAACAAACATTAACGGATGACGAAGCTGCAATACTACTCCAAATATATGGACCTGTTGATACAGATGGTCGTATAAGTGAAGAAAACCAACTTAAAATAAATACTCTTTTTGATAATACAATTGCAATTATTGAGAACTATTTCAATGAGACCTTACTGGAGGCAATAACATCAAATAACGTCCTACTATTTAGTAAAGGTTCAGGGCCAATACAACAAGGACCTAACCATGCAATAACCGGATTTTTATACACATTAATTGATACAATAGAAAAAATACATTGTTTTCAGACTATTTTAGGAAAAAATAATGAGGATAATCGTGCATTATTTTATGATATAAAACCCCTACCAGGATCTTTGCCGGTAAAATATTCGGTAAAATATAAACCATTACTTGGCGGTGAGAATACATTTAATTATTTCCGTACAGATCTATTCTATAATAAATCAACTGTAATGTATAATAATATTGCAACTATTATCTCAAGTTTAGTTTCAAATTCTGAAAACAGTAACATGTCATTCATGCATGTAAAAGATACTTTATTCCAGGAAATTAGTAACAATATTAATAGATTTACCACATCGGGTGTATGTCCAGTTAACTTAATATCATTATTTATTACAGTTTTAATGTTAGCTGTCACTACACCAGTTCGTCCAGAATCTACTACATTTTCTCGTTCAGGGAGAACGACACTCATAAATCGGGCGATTGATCAACGAAACGCATGGATCAAGACAATTATGAATCATGTTATGTTGCAAAGACAGTTCGGATTAATGTTTACAGAATTATTGATTATGAAAGTTACAAAAGATGGTATGTCATATATACATAGAGATGGGGCATTCTTTGACAGTGTTCACGGTGGCATGATTACCCCTGATAGTCTTAGTATTTCAGATTATACGATTACAGAAATAGATTTTAATCCAACCATTAATTATTCCGCATTAACTACATATATCCCGTTACTCAAGAAAATTATTAGTTGGTCGTTTGATACCCCTCTTCCCACAGGTTTTATAGATATCCCTGCAGTACATATTAAAGATATTAATATATTCCGTATTGGTGAAATTCCCAGAGAGGCTGTTACTACACCTGTTTCTGTGCGAACACCGATTCCTTCATTTATTCAAAAAAAGATATATACAGTTAAGAATATCTCAAATAAACGCGCAAAAATATCTCCAAAGAAGATTTTATCTATAAAGAATGCATTGGAGATAGCCCTATCTACCATTGCAAATACGAATCCACGTGCATATCGTATTGGTTCAACCAACATAAAAAACTTACAACAGGAATATATAAGCCGTGGTATAACAAAACCTATCTTTAAAAAGTTCTTTGATAAATTTAAGCCTGTACAGAAAGGGGGTGATTATGGGTTTGATATACTTGACTATCCGTACACAGAATCTGATTGTTATGAAGAGGAGGTGAACATAGGGGATACTCTAAAAGAAAATATGATAATAGAGGATGACAAACAAGAAGATACCATAGAGTATGATGATATGGGGGGTATATCACCTTCATATGGTTCCATAATTGAAACTCTTACATCAATACAATCCTATACAGATACAGGCTTTATGGGTGTAGATATATTACGATTAAGTCAACTAATTGCGGACTCTATTCTTATTGGATCTATTCTTTATAACAGCCAAGAACCTGGTGATGCGATCAATGTCTTGGGTGAAGTCACGCAGTTTCTAACCGATATAAATAATTTATATATTGGTAATTATAAAGATATCAGCAATAAAGAGGCCATTGAAGGTGAACTTGATATACGTACAGAATCATCCTCTGCAAGTTCTTCTGGTTCTACAAAACGTAGTCTTTCCGCAAGTACTGGTACAGTTGATCATCACAAGTATTTCAGAGAGTTATTCAAGCGATTACTCAATGGGCGCTTTGTAAGTAATATACAGATTGTATCAGATAATGCAGGTGAGGGGACAACAGGAGATAATGATTATTATTATGGAATGAAAGAAATATATAATTTTATATATTCCAACGAATTCATTACAGTCCCTACAAAACTTCTTACAAAAAGTGGTTATAGTACACCCCCATATACAAAACATAGACCAACAGATGGGGTATATACTGGTTATCCTTATGCATCATCTATGTTATTGTCGGCCGTTAAACCCGACCCGATCCCATACTCACCATCTGAATCTACGAATATCGCATCAAATACAGAGACCCCTGTGCGTCAACAACGACGACGTATAAATAACAGCACATTTAACCAAAAATTAGAACTTGCATTAGAATCTACGAAAACAGAAAATGATAATGGTATTGGAAAGAGAACCGATATAATTTCACGGGGTCCTTCCTTCGCAACTTCACAATGGGATCCAACTGCAGCAACACAGGAATATGAAGGAGGTCGTCGTAGTCGCCGACGTCAGAGAAAGCGATCCACCTATAAGAAGAAGCGCGCGTCTCAGAAACGACGTACATACCGCCGCCATAATTAATGGATGTAACCAATCGCATGACCATCGCCACATATAATATCCACGGGTTCCCCTGGATACGCACACCAATACGGGATATTGTCCGGTGGATCATATCCCATACAGATATTGTGGCTCTTCAAGAAGTCTGGACACGTCATGCCGAATGGACTGCTGCCTTCGCCGCCCACGGATGGTACTTTCTACGCCCCGCCCGTGAATCACATCTCCTTGGAATCTTCGGATCCGGACTGGCATTCGCATGGAAAACCGCACACTGGATGCATTCCGACGCCCGGTTCTACCCATTCCTGTCCGCAATGGGTCTGGATTCTCTGGTCACCAAGGGCTGGTTCGCCGTACAGCTCTGTCATGTTCCTACCAACACATCTCTACGACTCATCAATACCCACATGCAGGCCGACTACGACGTATCACCGGATCTGTGGAGATCACAAACCGAAGCCGTTCGTATGGCCCAGTGCCATCAACTCTATACAACAGAATCCCGTTTCCGAAACCCGAACACCCTTCTCCTTGGTGACATGAATACAGAGGATTGTTGGATTCCCCAGGCATCGTGGCTGACTCCGAATAGCTCCCCTACCTTTCCATCCACACAACAATCTCTGGATCATTGTGTGCATCTTTTTCCAAAAAACAATATTCAACTTCTGGACTATACCGTACATGAACGTATCATCTACAGCGATCATGCCCCTGTCACCTGGATCTTCCATATTACTCCATAAATCACAAGACCCATTACCAACACGATCTGTGTAATCCGATCGTATTGTGCAGCCGTCAGTGTTGGCGTGTAGATTTCACGAATCTGTGATCGTGACAGGGCATACCAGAAAGAGAGCCCTAACAGCGCCATCAGTAATCCGTCACGTGAAGTCGGCAACCCCAGCCAGATCACTGGTACCAGATGCACCACACCGTCCAGAAGCCATGCCACTCCATCCGAAATCGGCCACCCCGTCACACCCCGTATGACTGCCGTAAAGGGATGCGATCCCGAAACAATCACACTGGCCAATACTCCAATCAAAATCAACAATGAGTTCCAACGGAGATATGGGCGCACACCGGTCAAACCAAATCCCGCGGATGTCAGCAAACTGATCCAATTCCACGTCGTGTACATCCGAAGAATACGCAGCAGATCCATGTGCCCCTACTTATGCAGGCTGTTTCTTTTCTATTTCCTCCTTGATACGTTTTCCAAGTTCCTGCATCTGTTTGGCGCATTCCGTTCCTACTTCTTCGGGGCCGAACATAATCACCCGCCCGAATAACTTCCGCGCCGTATTGAAATCGCCCAGGGTGCAGGCCAATATTGCCGTTTCAAAGTCCATACCCCATGCATACACCTCCTTTACGGTGAATAAATCGTCCTTCCCAAATGCCCGATTCTTCGTATATTTGGCGATGGCGTAGAGTTGTTGAGTCGGTGTATAATTTTTGATACGCCATTTCTGCAGAAGACCGTAAATGGCTTCTACACGATGGGGACATACCTCAATAGAATCCCATGCATATTTCATAGCTTCGTCCTTGTCCTCCGTAAACTGGATGATATTCATCATACTAATATATACTTCTTGATCCCACTTTTTGTGAGGGCTGGTGATATACTCTTTATAATATTTGATTGCATTCACGAAATCTCCCGCATCCCGATAACTCTGAGCCAGATAGAACACTGTGCGCAAATAAGTGGGGTCCTGTTCATAATCCTGTAAAAGGAGGGCAACATCATCCATGTATTTATTCGGATTACGTGAACGATATCCTTCACACCGTGTATTCATGGTGATAGAATCAGGAAGGGCGACGATAACGGGTTCCTGTTTTGCACATAGGGGATGTTCGTGAACGGCCCCGCGATAAATCCACATGGATTTCACATTGAAGATTTGGATACGTCGGTGCAGGATATTTTTATGATGAATCTGAACAACAAACCCGTCAATATCCGTCCGGGTCCAGAGTTCAGTCGGTGGTGGAACTCCTTCCAATGTATCATCCGCATCCATCATGATTGCCCACTCCATGGTCCCCATACATGCTGCCAGTGCTTCCGAACGATTATGACCGAAATTGACCCACGGGCGCTGGAGAAGCAACCCTGGAATATCGTGATACGTATCACGAATAATGTCCATGGTGCGATCCGTAGAACCCGTATCCACAATCACCCACGTGGAAATGAAAGGGCGGGCAGAGGCCAGCGCGCGGGCGATATTTTCCTCTTCGTTACGCACAATCATCACTAACCCAACCTTCGGACCACTCATCTTACCAAATGGGCCGGAGATTTGAAATGCCGACAACCGCGGTGAAAAAATGACGCTGTACGGGATCTATGAATCTATGTACCCCCTTTGTAACGATGAATTCTACAACGAAGCGCGTGGTTGGTGTGCTTGAACTGACCTCAAAATATCGGTACGGCTTGACCAGTCGGGGTGCACCGATGTTTCTCTTTACGCCTTACGATGAAACACTTCCTGCCCATATTGTCGGATGCTCTCATCGCGATCTCACCGTGAATCAGATCGCCTATGTGGAGATTGCCCCCTATTCTCCTCTTCTGAGCACGTCTCCTTCCTCCTTCTCATCTCCAACTCCTACAATCCAAACAATCCAAAAACCCCGTGGAACACTCCTTCGTCTGATTGGTCCGGTAGGAGACAATACCGCTGAAAAAGAGGCACTCCTCTTGCATTACTGTCCGCCTCAGAAACTGGACAAAGACAAAGAGTCACCTACCCTTACGATTACAGTTCAGGGAGAGGATGAGAAACGGGTCATTCTATCGGCAGAAACAGGATGGACGACATTTCATGTAGATCCACCGGGATGTCGTGATGTGGACGATGCGATGGCCTGGCATCCGACCCGTGGGTGGGCGATTACAATTGCCGATGCCTCTGCGGTAGTGACACATGGATCTCCCCTGGATCTACAAGCCCGTGAATATGGATCCACCTTCTATGACTTGGAAGGACGGGTTGTTCGCCCCATGCTTCCGCCCATTATTTCCGAAGAAGCGGCCAGTCTCCTTCCAGGTGCACCACGACGGGGCGTCACCTATTTTACCGATACACAGACATTCGCTCTTACCTGGATTACGGTTGCGCGCTCATATACATATGAGTCTTTTCCAGGTACCACCTACGGTATTTCCGCGGACAAAGATCCCCATGACTGGATTGCGGATATGATGATTCTCTATAATACGGCGACCGCCAAAATCCTTCGGAATCAGGGAACCGGTTTGCTACGTGTTCAGCCTCCTGCGGATGCCGCTATGGTCAAACACTGGACGGGTGTAGACCCTTCCTTCCGATTTCTGGCGATGGAATCGGCTCTCTACGAACATGTGAATCCCCAGAAATCGCAGGGACACGCATCTCTGAATCTGGAAGCCTACTGTCACGCCTCCTCTCCTCTCCGCCGTTATGCCGATCTGATCAATCAACGGGTTCTCAAGGCCCACTTGTTGGGTTCACCCTCTACACCGCCAGAGGGACAGTGTGTCGCGGTACATCTCAATGATCGTCAGAAGGCCAATCGCCGGTGGACACGTGATCTCACTTTCCTTACGCATGTTACTCCTGGAAAGGTCCATACCGTGGATATTCAATGGCTCTCCGATACGCAAGTGTGGGTCCCCGTCTGGAAACGTCTTCTACGTATTCGGCATACTCCTACAGACCCGATTGTACCGGGGTCACACGGTCAGATCCAAATCTTCTGTGATCCAACGAAGCGGAACTGGAAACAGCGTATTCTTACAGCACCGGTCCCACCATCTTCTCCCAACACCATCCCCGCTGTCCTTCCAACGAATGCATGAGCCAACCCATCACTTCCGGAGCATGGAGAGGCTCCTTTTTGAATGGCGGTACCCCGAACAGCGCAGCCATATGATTGATTTGTTCAGGTGTAATTCTCCAGCGTGGACCTTCATAGAGTGCGGAGAATGCCATATCTTGCCAGATCACATCCTTGCGCGGATCCGTGATTGTATGACCGGACATCACCATATCCATGAGAAGAACAATATGGCGCAACACCTGTTTGATGTGATCGTACGGCATTTGATCAAACATCCGAATCTCCAGACCATGTGCCCAATGTTTATTGAAGTTCAGATCCAGTCCAATCATATCCATGGGTTTATAGGCGGTTTGGGCATACAGACGATCATACCACGGAAGCGGCCCCAGGGCAGATTTGGGGACCTGCAGAATCTTACCCCGAGCCATAGTATCCGTATCGTAAGTTCCAACTCCAATGTACCGACTGACGGCAAGACGCTGGGATCCTGCAGCGAATTGATCAGATATTTCGGATAAGGGGTCGCCGGCCCCGTACATCGCAATCCAGAGAGGTTCCAGCCATTGGATGAAGCGGGCCAGATTTCGGTGACGTTGTACAAAAGAGCGCCACCACAGAGGCCGACAATTCCAGTCCAACAGGGTTGGTAGTGTGACATTCACATGCAGTGTTCCGTTATTGAACATGGCAATGTTGCGCAGATTTGTCAAGTGGATAGCCCAGGGTTCGTTCTTGGGATAGGCCAGCGTCAACGGACCGTAGGTCGCAAAAATACCCTCCTGGGGGAGATTTCGTACGGCGGCACAGAATCCTTCGTGTGCCAGTCGGAGTTCCCGCATCACATCCGGAACCGTTGCATTATAGAAATTCTGGGTCATAAATTCCACGGTATCACCATCCCACATGTAGGTCTTATCAATTTCCTCTTGCAGCCAAGCCGAATTGGAAGCGGCCCATGCAATCAGTGTCTGACCACCAAAACGTGGATTCGGTTTCGGAACCTTTTCATACGTGGTTTTATGTTCTCCCTGAATATCGGCATGGGTCCAGGAATGACTGTTCATAAGAATTGGAACAGACAGAGATCCGCCATTCCGACGAAGGAATTCCTGCAAGGCGGATTGTAATATTTCCGGGTCGTACACTGCATAGTAATTTACACTGTATCGTTCCGGTTTCATGCGTCCGACAAACGTGGTTATATCAGGTTGTGACTGTGATGTCATAAGATAGGTTTCGTGTTCCAGACCGAGACCCCAGAAGTAATCAAACGGTTTATAGATCGGGCGATATCGGGCGTGTTTGGGTAATTCCCGAACCCCCGCACGATGTACATCCATTACTCACCAAACAGATAATAATGGATATAGTATGACCGAAGAAGGAAAGAACGGGAAGAAACGATCTATGAGATCATCCTGCCATCTAATACAAAATAGGACGGGGGAGGTGAGAATAATAGGGTCCATAGGGTGCCCACCGACGCCAGCGGGGAATTACTTCTATGACACGGGATTCTACTTCTTTTTTCTGTGTCTGCATTTCCATCAAAACTAAGACGCCGACCACGATCACTCCAATACCGACAATAGAGAGAAGAACGGTTGCAACATCGGATGCCATTCGTTATACTGAACGCGGCGATTTTATGTTCATAAATATGTATTGAGAATGTAAATGAGTTCATTCCTACGATTGCAAAAATCTGGTACACAACTGACTCCTGAAAAAATGCTACTTTTGAAACAAGTTAGAGTAAAATCACCTTCCAGGAAAACGATATACCATGTTTATTTATCAAAATACAAAGAGGGGACAATATATCCTGGTATAGGAGATTTTCTCCGAGGTTCATTGGCACTTATTCAAGTAGGATTACTGTATAATATAGATGTAAAAATGGATTTCTCACAACATCCTGTTGGTAAATATATTGTATCTGACAATCAACACAGAGAGCCTGTAAAAGAGTTGATATCAACGGATTCATTTGTATGGAAACACATTATTAATTTTTTAACTTCCACTGAATCATCTTACTATGTTTCAACAAATATTTTCCCTCTGCAAAAAAATATTGATGCTGCAACACGAAATAAAATACAACAATATCTACAATTTACACCGGATATACTAACGGAATACAACAATATACTAACTACATACATGTTAGAGGAAAAGAACTACTCTGTTATTCATATACGTATAGTAGATGATCATGCATGCGCAATATTTACGAATATAGATATGTTCATTACTTCCTGTAAATCAATAGCCGAAATTACAAATACCTCATCCTCAGTAATTATTATGAGTAACAATATGTATATTAAAAATAAAATGAAAGAGTTATATCCTCATACAACCGTTATTCATACGGTACCATGCCACACTGGTCTTTCCAGTAATGTAAAAGATACGTTACTGGATTTCTTCATCATGTCACGTGCAAAACATATAATTCAATTAACACCAAAAGATCATTGGTGGGGAAGTGGATTTAGTGACATGTGTGCTAAAATATATTCTATTCCAGTAACATCTCTAAAATACTAAGTCTGACGTGGACATAACTCTTACATGCGGAGATAGAGAGAATCCACGACAATATCATCCCGTAGGAATCGGAGATTCGCCAATTTCTCCAGAGTCGCCAGATCTTTCCGAATGGTGGCAATGGCACCCCATTCTTCCAGAAGATTCGCGACTTTCAGGAGACCCCGCTGAATATTCCCCTCAAATAGAGAGAATTCCGTCGCGATATCATGGAGGGTGGCTCCTTCCAGCCAGTGTGATACAATACAGACCCATAGCGGTGAGAGCGCCCAGAACTCTACACCCGATACGGATCGCGACTTGTTCTCATCCTTGATTTTCTGTTCGGCTTCCTGTGTGAGCCACTCCAACACATTCAGGGCGGGACGACTGAGACCTTCAATATCATCCAGTGCCGGCATGGCATCCTCTTTTCCGCCCCCTTCACGAAGAAACGCCGACAGAATACAGGCAATTTCCTCTCCCGTCAGGGTTGCCATTCCAGGGTGTTCGGCCAGGAGAGGCATCAGGATGTTATGACCTTCGTTCACTTCTGTCGCTGTCGTCCCGATCGTTGTCAGGTGATTCTCATCATCCAGAAATCCCCAGTCCCGCAGACAGTTCTCCATGGGGGCAATATCCAGCAGAGGAGCGGAGTCCCATGCCTTCACCTGATACTTCAGACTATTGACACGTTCATGAAGCCCCGCGATCTGTTTGTGAGTCGTGGCAATAACATCCCATTTTCCGCCACTATGTTCCTCCTTCCAACGACGCAGAGCCAATTCCGCCTTTTTACGGGCATTGTTGGAACCCTGTTCCGTTTTCTGGGTCAGATCTGTGAGTTCTTCTACATAGGTATGGTACGCGACATCCTGACGGCCCAGAATTGCCATATATTGCTCTTCCAACTTTGCCACTTCGGCGCCCAGATGATCACGATCCTTCTGTTTCTGTTTTGCCCAATAACTCTGTTCGGCAATCGGTACCGATCCATTTGTCAGATGATGTTTGAGGATGAAGTCATAATGGAATCGCATACGAGATTCCAGCGGTGGCAGAGAACCCAACAGAAGACTCTGATATTCATGAATACTCACAGGATCCTTCAGCGGTTCATAGAGGACAATCCCCTGGGTATCAATCCCCCGCCGACCAGCCCGTCCTGCCATCTGGATGTATTCATCCGGACGCAGAAGACGTTTGATCCCATCGTCCGTATACTTCCGCAGCTCCAGAAAGACCACGGTTTTGGTCGGCATGTTAAGACCCACGCTGAAAGTTTCCGTGGCGAAGAGTACCTTGACGAATCCGCGGGTGAAGAGGATTTCTACGATCTCCTTGAGAAGCGGCAGAAGACCCGAATGGTGAAAGGCCACACCGCGAATTAGGAGTTCTTTGATCTTGTGGTACTGCGGAGATTTCTCCAGGGTCGCACGATGCCGTGACAGATGGAAGTTGATAATTCGTTCGGCATCCTGTCCCTCCTGTGGTTCCAACAGAGACCCCTCCACCTTGTCCGCATAATACTCACAGGATTTGCGACTGAAGACGAAGAAGAGCGCGGGTAGACCCGTATTCTCCTGGAGCCACTGGATCGTACGTTTGAGTTTCTGACCCGGTTCTTCATGATGGACTTTGCGCTTGACCACGGGGGCATTGTAGCCATCCGCCTTTCGGGCGGCGACAGCCTTCTTGTGATCTGCAGCAGCATCGGTAGCGGCTTCGCGTTCCTGGAGCCATTCCCCGTAGGCATCTGCATGCCAGGTGTTTTTGGCATCCATCGCAACCGCCATTTTGAATGAACCATCCGCCTGTCGTCGTAGTATTCCGTGAGTCAACGGTACAATACGGTAGGTCGTACTGAGAAGCCAGACATGGCGCTGGTGGAGATCCGCCAGCCATCCCGCCAGAGAAGATGCAGAGGGCATTGTGGCCGATAGAAGAACCAGCTGCAGATCCCGTGGGCAGAGAATCAGGGACTCTTCCCAGACATGACCGCGATCCGGATCCTGAATGTAGTGTACTTCATCCATGACAACACCGCCGACTCCTTCCAGAGAGACTGCGGCCGTAGTACCAACCTGTTCCGTAACCGTACCGCGCTTATAGAATAGATTGCGAAGAATCTCTGCTGTCATCACAATAATCTGAGCATCGGGTTCCATTTTGATATCACCGGTCAGAATCCCAACGGTGGCCTGCGGAAAGAGTTTCTTGAGATCATGATACTTCTGATTGGAAAGCGATTTGATAGGGGTAGTATAGAATACCCGCTTCCCCTTTGCCAACATGTAGGCGATAAGATATTCGCCCACGAAAGTTTTACCGGACCCCGTTTTTGCGGTTACAAACACGTGATCCCCACGATGAATTCCGACGATGGCATGCTGTTGGAAGGGGTCCGGTGTGTAGGATGTTTGAAGAGCCAGACCATCGGCAGGGGGCCAAAGATCAGCCGTGGGGGCGGTCATTGCATCTGGAGTATGCAAGAAAGAAGAGATCACAGAGATAGAAGAGTTGGAGGTATTCATCGTCGTTTGATGTATCTTGCCATACTGATATAGCGACACCAAAAAGTCAAGTTTTTTTGTGATGCACCGTTCAACCCACAATTGTATCACTGGAGTACACCAACTACAGAGTTTCCAGCTGTTGAATCAGCTCTCCGAAATTATACCGTATCATCATATTGAAGAATGAGAGTGTTTCATTTTTCCCATCCCACGAAGAAAGAGAACGACATGTTTCCAGTATCTTCGCACGTTCTTTGTCCAGGAATGCCTTGAGATGTGGAAGAAGAGGGATAATGTATGTAGGTGGATTCTGTAATTGGTCCAGAATGGCTGTTTTCACTACACTATGTATGATCATACGGTCATAGATGAGAGAATCGGGGTGACTATGAGAAATGTGTTGAAAGCAAGGTTCATTATGTAGTGGGTGATCACATAACACCATCGTTTGAATAGATTGAAGAATGGAAGTAAGAGATTGAATTGCAGACCATTGCTCTCCTGCCCATGTATTTAGCAGTGAAAGACATACTTTACCATTGATATAGAGATTCGGATTAAATCGTGTTCGCCCATTATTTGTAAGATAGGTAAACTTCGGCGGTTCAAAGGGGTAATTATCCGGAAAGTGCACTTCAAAGCAGAAGATTCCGCCGTGGTAAGGAGTTCCTTCCATACCACAGATGATTGCCCACCCCTGTGTAATGTTTGTTTCGTCAGCCACCCAATAAATGTGAGAGTCCACCAGTTCGGTTTGGACCCGACGTACATCGGCCTGGATTCGTCGTACGGCGATTGTGGTTGGGGACATTGAGTGCATCATATGACGAATGAACCCAGACGGTTCACTTTTTTACACGATTTAAACGCTTGTTCCTACACATAGGGTAGATACAATGAGTCAGACACAAACGCTATCACTACCCCTTGACTATGCTAACATCAAGCGCCTGCATGGTTCCCGTCGCGGAATGAATCTAAACCCCTTCTTCGGAAAGTGGAATCGTCTGGACAGTTTTCCCGAAGATATTATGCAATATCGGTACGCGATCAATACCCGTAATCAGTCCATCTTCCATCACCCCATGGTCACGAAGGATCATTTAACGGCCCCCGCCTCCTATTATCTTCAAGGCGACACCGAACTTCCTTTTTTGATTGTGAGAGAATCCCTCAAGGCACTCTCCGATTCTGTCTTCATTCATGCCGATACGGTAGATGGTCCCTATTTGATTGTTACGGATGAAGCATTGGCCGCTGATCTGGTTGCCCTGGGGGCAACGGTGTATAAACTCTATGCCAGCAAAACGATCGCGAAGGCCACACGCCCCGTGGAAGCCAGTGACCGTCATATCCACTGGCTCTGGTTCCGTAAGCCCGGTTACCGTCTCACGGAAGAGATTGTTCTCCGTGCTGCCTCCTGGATTGAACAGAACCCTGGATATACCTTCCATCTCTGGTCTTCTCTCAAGGATGCTGCGGAGAAGGCCGAATTTCTGGAAAATATCTCCGAAGAAGCCCGTCAACGTTATTTTGATAGTGGGGCGATCACGGTACACTACGACGACGAATTCCGCAATGTGGTCTTCCAGTGGATATCCGAACATACACCTCATCTAACTGACACGTTCGCCACGGTTTGGAATTCCCGTGAACGTCAGGATACGGTTATGAAGACGGATTATACTCGTAATATCATTCTGGCCATTTACGGGGGGATATATACGGATTTCAATGATCTTCTCTGTCTGGCCCCCATTGAACCCTTCCTGGAAGCGCATGCGGGTTCGTTTGTCGGTTGTACGGACAATACCTCACCCCAGAATGCCAGTAATTACTTCATGTACGCGGCTGCGGGGAATCCCGACTGGTTGGATATCACGAAGCGCTGTTTTGACACTCTGCCCCTTGTACGCGGAACGATCTACTCTGAAGATGCACTCCAAGCTGCGCGGGATACTGTCACAGCCTTTGCCAATGGTCAGTTTCCATCCTCCAAGAAGGGAGAAGAACTTCTGACCGCGGGGTTCAACAGTAATATGCCTGCGAAGTTCTATCATTATGCCATCGGGTTCTGTCTGATGCACGCTCTCCCAGAATCATCTCCGGCACTCCAGCCGATTCGTGAACTCATGTTCAGATCTACACATGGTCGTGTGAAACCGTCCTTCACCACGGAGCTGATTAGTCACTGTCGTACGATTCAGGACGAACTCTTATCCCTCATTCCTACCGATCATTTTGCGGCTATGTGGCGTTTTGCGCATACGGACATCTATCTGAATCCGATTATGCATCGGACCAATCTGCCTATCTTCTGCCGTGAACAGAATATTCCGATCTATCTGGCGCCATTCGGTTATCTTCTGCGATATGGCTGTCTCTTGAGTTTTGTGGGTCACCTGGGTGATGCTACGTCGTATGGTATGGCGCCACAACAGAAGACGACGATACGTTACTTGGTGGGAGAAGGGTATAACGGGTAAATGTGACGGTAGTCGTCACTCATACCTGGTATGAGTACGATGAGTCTTCCTACGCAATTCTTACTGTATGATCCGAAACGTGCCATTGTACGCGATCGGTATGCCGGGTTTACACTGGTGAAATGTACACCGTATACACCAACACACGCAGTGAGTCAACTTCCAACCTATACATTGGAGATTGTGCCGAACCAGCCGCTGAATCGCGTTATTCGGATAGAGAAAGATAACCGATGGAATATACAGGCATATCCACATAGTAAGGTCAATATCTATAGTACAATCAATAACGGTTCAGATTGTATGAATATTCCTATATATGATTTGTCGGATCATTTTAAGGCAGTTGAACATGTTCCGATGGGGGATGAAACATTTGTTCATCCTATGCCTGTAATGTTTGCATCAGAATCCATTCGTGATCTCTTTCCGCCCCGTGCTTTCAAACGGAATATTCGGATAGCGATGACGGATCCTGATGCGGTTCCAGCAAGTACCCAATCTGGTATTCTTCTCTTCATGAATGGGATGTCTGCCCCTTCGGCCCAAACACCACCGGTCCAACCGCCACCACCGGTCCAAACACCACCAGTCCAACCACAACCGGTCCAGCCACCCAGAAAGAAGACCCCCTCTCAGCCGCTTGTATCCAGGGCGCTATGTCCCTTCGTAGCAAAGAAACTTCTGGAACTTGCCGTCTATACCAAGCAGAATACCTGCCCCATTACTCTGGAAGAGCTCATACTGCCGACAACGGATACCTCCTCAAATGTTGCAGTCATGCCATGTGGTCATATCTTTAGTGACGTGGCAATCACCGAATCCTTTAAAATCACTGCGAATCGGAACACCTGTCCGCAATGCCGATCCCCAGGATATCCTACCTTCCTGTAACGATATTATCATTCTATCCCTACACACCATGCATTCCGCGTTCCGGATTTTTGGTTGAGTGCCCAAAAACTTGACCCCCGCCCCCGGCGCCCAAAACCCCCGCAGACAAGTAAGTTGACACGATGACAACTCTCACTCTCCGTAACTATCTGGATACGAAACGTACTACTTCGGCTGATTGGAATATCACCGGATTAGGGAATGGTCCATCGGGATGGTTGGGGAAATACACCATCCCAGAGGATGAATACGAAGCCTTCTTGATGTTGGCGCATGATCATATCTTTACCAAAAACCGTGCCTGCTCTCTTCTGGAGAAGCATCTGGCGCATTCCCCCATTCTCATTGACTTGGATTTCCGCTATCCCGCGGGGGGTCCTCTCCGCCGCCGTTTTACCATGGAACACCTCCGTCGCTTCGTCGCAGCCTATGCGGATGCCTTTGCGCGGTTCTTCCAGGCACCGAAGGAAGACGATATGTCCAAAGCCCTGCAGTTCTTTGTAATGCTTAAGCCAGCTGCCGAAGCTGATACGGCCCACGAATCTCACAAGGACGGTGTTCATATTGTCTGTCCCTCCGTAACGACGCGACCAGAAATCCAGTACGCCATTCGCGGATGGCTTCTTCAGAACAATGTCATTGAAAACATCTTCGGCGACACGGGGATGACCAATCCGCCCCAAGACTGTCTGGATATTTCCGTGATTGCCCGCAACAACTGGTTTCTCTATGGCGCCTGTAAGCCGGATAAGGCCTGGTACAAGCTGGAAGCGGTCTACAATGCAGTCATTCCTGATTCCGTGTTGGAAGACGGAAAGATGCCATCGGTGATTCTGACCAGCGATCATCTGGAGGAAGATTCCATAGATGGATGGACCCAGATGGATCTTATCAAACTTCTGAGTATTCGGCACGGACACCACAAAGAAACGCCGCTTACGCTGCGCACAGAACATACAGACACGGAAGTGGAATGGCTCCAGCTTCTGCAGCGTTACGGAAAGGGACAGAACTTCGCCCGCAATGCGAAATCGCCGGCGCTCTTTGCGAAAACGGGTGGTGCGGCGGTTCCAGATCTCAATCTCCAGGAGCCGACTACCGCAGTCCAACAGCAGCCCGCCACGGCGGAAGAGATGGTACAGCTTACGGGCATTTCTGTTCGGTCGGGATATACCGCGGATGATATTGCCCTGGCATATCGTCTGACCCGTGAATGTCTTCATCCAGAACGCCGCTGTGGAGAGTATCAGGACTGGGTCAATCTGGGGATGTGTCTCAAGAATATTTCAAATAGTGACGAATCCTTCCGTGTCTGGGCCGAAATGACCCGTCGCACGGGCCCGAATCACAAGAAGTCCAAGTATCCTGAACAGCAGCTCCGTTCTAAGTGGGATATCTTTCCGGCAGAAACGACTGCGGTGCAAAGTGGACGGAAGCCGCTCATGATGGGCAGTCTCCATAACTGGGCCAAGGAGGATTCACCGGAAACCTACAAGACGATTATTGCCTCCTCCAATCGTGACTGGGCGCTTCTCAATAACAGTGGGTCGCACGTGTCGGTGGCCGAACTGGTGGTTCGGATGTATCGCCATGAATTCCGGTGTACGCCGCCCAAGAAGGGTGCGAACGCCAACAGTATGGACTGGTTCCAGTTCAACGGTCATACCTGGCGTAACATGAAGACCTGGATGCGGATCCGTGAACGTCTCAGTAACGAGGTCCGAAATCAGTATCTGGAGGCCGAAAAACTGGTCATTGATCGGATCATTCGTACTTCCAATGAAGATGAACGTCAGCGCCTGGAAGCCCAGAACAAGAATCTCCGCAAGGTGGAAGGTTCGCTCATGCAGAGTGGGTTCAAGGATTCGGTGATGAAGGAACTCACCGAAAAGTTCTACGATGAAGATTTCCTCCAGTTCATGAATATTGATCCGACGACGGTGGGATTCTCCAACGGTGTCCTGGAACTCCGTCATATTGGTCCGGATGGCAACTATCATACCCATTTCCGTCCTGGACGCCCCGATGACTGTATTTCTTTCCAGATGGGACGTAGCGCGGTAGGGATGGAATCTATTCCGTATGTGCCCTTTGATCCGGCCAAGCCGGAACTGGAACACACAGAAATCTTTGATTTCCTGCGCAAGATTTATCCCAATCCGATTCTCTTTGAGTACATGCTGACGTTGCTGGCAAGTTGTCTGGAGGGCATCAATCGCGAACAGAAGTTCTATATCATGACGGGTGGTGGTTCCAACGGGAAGTCCAAACTCATTGACCTGATGAACAAGACGTTTGGGGAGTATCAGGAAACGGTGGGGACGACGGTGATTACCCGCAAGCGACCGGATTCGGGTGCGGCCAATCCGGATTTGATCGTCATCAAGTGTAAGCGATTCATCAGTATGTCGGAACCGGATCCGGGTGAGAAGATTAACACCTCCTCCATGAAGCTCATGAGTGGTGAAGATATTCTCAAGGCCCGTGGTCTCTTTGCGGATCAGGATGCCTTCGTGGTCATGGGTAAGATGTTCATGCTCTGTAATGATATGCCGCCGGTGGATGATACGTCCAACGGTACTTGGCGTCGTCTTCGTGTGATTCCCCACGTCTCTACCTTCAAGGATCTGGATGAACCGATTGATCCGTCCCGTTTCATCTTCCATAAGGATATCATGCTGGAAGAAAAGATCAAGCGGTGGCGTCCATACTTCGCCAGTATTCTGGTCTGGTACTACGAACACAAGTATCTCCGTGAAGGACTCAAGGAACCGGATGTGGTCATGGTTGCGTCCCGCAAATACAAGGAGGACAACGATGCATTCGCGGCGTTCCAGCAGGATTGTCTGGTGCGCGAAGATGGTGCCGAAGTCCGTGTGAACGACATTCTGGCACGGTACAAGGACTGGCTGCGGTTCAATCCTGGCAAGAAGGTCCTTCAGAAAAAGGATATTCTTCACAAGATGGATGAAATTTACGGAAAATCTATTGATGATGCGGGAAAGATTTATGCGGGGGTGCGCATTGCGGAAGAGGAAGAGGGTTCCATGATCAGTCATTAGGAGGAGGGGTACATGTTTGCCGGAGTACATGGGGTTGCATTACAGCAGCATCCTACCAATTTTGATCGTTTATAACGCATATATTCATCAAAATTTTTGATAGGAGATCCGCATAGACACAGTTTTTTGGCGTCCGTCCGTTCACTGGGGGATGGCCAGTATGTCTGGGTTCTATCTATGGGTGCAGAAGGCTTTATAGTTATCTGATGTATTTTAAATACCACAATATCAGTTGACCCTATATTTTGTTGACCAGAAGAAGTTCCAGTAGTATAGTATGTTACGTACACATCCCCATCTATATCTGATGCAATTTGTGATGAAAAGTCACCTTGAACTGTATTAATAATTGGATTCTGTAATACCCATTCTACTGTACCCATTGTATTCATCTTGAATACAACAATATCAAGAGAACCTATATTTTGTTGACCAGAAGAAGTTCCTATTGTATAGTATGTTACAAACACATTACCATTATTATCAGTTGCTATACTTGGATCAAAATCAGTTGTTGATGTATTTATAATAGCATTTTGACGGACCCATTCTACAGTACCCAATGTATTCATCTTGAATACAACAATATCTTGCCCCCCTATATTTTGTTGACCAGAAGAAGTTCCTAATGTACTATATGATACAAATATATTACCATTATTATCAGTTGCTATACTTGGATCAACATCACTTGTTATTGTATTGATAATAGCATTTTGACGGACCCATTCTACAGTACCCAATGTATTCATCTTGAATACAACAATATCTTGCCCCCCTATATTTTGCTGACCAGAAGAAGTCCCTAATGTAATATATGATACAAATATATTCCCATTCATATCGGTTACGATACTTGGATAAGTATCACTTGTTGATGTATTGATAATAGCATTTTGACGGATCCATTCTACAGTACCCAATGTATTCATCTTGAATACAACAATATCAGCAGAACCTATATTTTGTTGACCAGAAGAAGTTCCTAATGTATAGTATGTTACAAACACATTACCATTATTATCAGTTGAAATAATTGGATATGAATCAGCCTGAGGGGTATTTATAATAGGGTTCTGACGGATCCATTCTACAGTACCCAATGTATTCATCTTGAATACAACAATATCAGTAGAACCTATATTTTGTTGTCCAGAAGAAGTTCCTCCAGTATAGTATGTTACAAACACATTACTATTAATATCTACTGCAATGGTTGGTTTATTTTCTGCCTGATTTGTATTCATAATAGAATTCTGACGCACCCATAATACTGTACCCGATGTATTCATTTTTATCACAACAATATCAGATGAACCTGTAGTTGTTTGACCAGATGTAGTACCAAAAGTAGTGTAGGCAATATATATATTTCTATTTATATCGGTTGCAATACTTGGATAACTATCACTATTTATAGTATTCATAGTTGCATTCTGACGTACCCATTCTACAATCGGCGTACTCATTCTCTATAGAGTTAGTAGAATTTACGTAAACGTCATAAACCCAATATACATCAACACGAATGACCCGACCCATCCACCCGCCACGATCTTCAGACGTTCCGCCATCGTCATATTCTGGAAATACTGGAACGGCAGATGATTCAGAATAATCAACAGACTCATGATCAGAAGAAATCCACCGAATGCCGTCAGGAAGGCAATAAGAACCCGATTATCCGGAACCTTCGTGAAATAGAGACCCGCTACGGCCGGACTCACCTGGGGGTCCGAATCCAGAAAGACCCGTCGTTCCTTCCGAATCTGGGCTTTGAGTTCTTCAATTTCTTCTTGGAGTCCCTTGATTTCGCCCTGCGCCATCGCCTTCATCTGTTCCACAGAGGCATCGGAACCCGTATCCTGTTGCATCTGCCGGAGAAGGAATTTCCCCATCGCTTCCAGCTGATTTGCCTCCTTGGTAATCGCATCCGCCGTCGGCTTGACACGGGCAAACGCTTCTTCAATACGATCATTCAGAGGCAAACAGGATTCATAATCCGTATTCGCCTTATTGTAGGCCGCTTCCGCGGAATTGCGCGCGATCCGTTTTGTTTCAATGGTTGCGGAATCACAGCTGGCCATCCTCTCTATCGTCATGTACAGGTTTTCTCTGGTTTGTTACAGTTCGTAAGAAACCAGAAAATATAGTGTCATCGCGTCCTCTTTTGCTTACGCATTCACGTATTCATTCCTCTACACACGATCAAACCCGAGTTCCAGACAGATCTTTTCGTTCTTGGAACCGCCGGCACGATCCTCTTCAAAGTTGCGACGACTCCAGTAGCGACGATCCCGCAGATAGGTCGTAAAATACCAACGATAGAACCAGGTTCCACCGGCGACCAACATGAAAAACAGAATCAGGTAATTGGAAAAGGTCTCCGTGATGAGTCCCTGTGCGCCAACCACCAGGACAACAACCACGGAGAGCGCCGTCAACAGGAGGAGCTGTAAGACAAAGAGAGTTTCCCGCTTGTTCTCAAAGTACCAGTTGTTGATTTCCACCTGACGCCGGGTTAAATCCTCATTGTACTTGGTGGACCCCTGCTTCTTGGCCTGTTCATCCAGGATGAATCCCTGTGCGTCCTCCAGATCCTTCGTGCGATCTAAGGCTGCCCGACTGTTATGATCCGCCGTGAACTGCTGCATCATATCACCTGACACCTTCACAAATGACGCCCGCTTCGTATCCACCGTCTCCGCCAGAATACGCTGGGACTTGTCCTGGATATAGGCCGAATACTTCGCCGGATCCGCTTGTAAGGCCTGCAGGAATTGTACCTTCTCAATATCCTGGAGATCTACGATATCTTTGGAGATCAATTCCGTCATGTTACTACTGTGGTACGGGGATTTTCTTACAGGGGTCCCGGTCCCATACCCTGATACACCGTAAAGATGGTTCCCAGGGCCACCACATTTAGGGCCACGAAGAACATGATCTGGTTGGACATTGCGCGATTCTTTTCCGCGGAGTAGCGCATCATCTCTTCCTGGGTTCGGGTACGAACATCACTGGACTGCAGGAATTCCCGTTGAGTACGCAGGACGGCGACCTGTCCCTGGATCGTCTTATTAGCTGCCAGGATATCGGATTCACGGGCCTGTACTTTCCGTGCGCGATCGTTACTCACCGCCATAATGACTTCCAACAGGGAATTCAGACGACGATTGAGACCGATCACGATCTGGAGATCCTTCTGGATCACGGTATTGCCCGCACCCCGTGGATCGGAGACTACCATCAGGAAATTCTGAAGGGCCACCTTGTAGCGGGATTCATAGAAACAATATTCCGACTGCACGGCTTCGTAGAATGCTTTGTCGGCGGTCACCTGTTTGGTCATATCCGACATTTCGCCGGGCACCTTGCCGGTGGAAATCAGATTCGCCACATAGGACTGTAGGGCCGCGTCATTGATGCGATGGGTTTTATCGTCCATGGCGATATCTGCACTACTGACACCGTTGGGAAACACGTCGCCCACTTGGTTCATATTCACGGTTGTTCCCTTACAGATATCGGTGGTCATCTGGGGGAATGTGTTGGTATAGATGCGCCCCGAATAATGGAGACCGGAAGAGCCGTCCTCTACGGGTACACGCTGGAGAGGAAGATTCACAACAGGGATCGGTGGACCCGGTGCCGGTGGCGGGGGAGGAGGTAATGGTACGGCGGCGGAAGATTGTCCTTGACCCATTCTACCAGTACGTGCTAAAATATACGTATTCGGTCACCGCCTCCGCCTACCATAAATGACGTAGAAGGTGTGAGAATGGCTGATGGCTTGATGACTTGCCCCCCTGACACAACAACGACCTGATACACGAGATATCCCAGTGCGGATAAGGCCAGGATACCAAAAAACACTGCGGACCAGAGGATATGGGTCCGGGTTGAATCACGGAAGGTACGCTGAAGACCCAGGATGTTCGTATACGGCGATGGACGGACTTTCGGATTTAGAGAATCCCCCTGTTCGGTACGGGTCCCTGCTTCTGCCCGCAGTTTCGCCAACAGCTGTTTCTCATCCGCCACCTGTTCCATCAGTTGGTTGATTTCCTGAAGAGCACCGCCTCCGCCACGTTCTTCGGACTGTTGTTGCAGATCATTCATCAGTGCCCGCCACTTTCGCATTTCTTCCTGTACACGGGCTTCGGCCGGTGCCACTTTCGGTTGTTCCGTAGCATCCCGCGCCGCATTCAAAATAGCGGCATCCCAGGCGATCCATGCAGCCGTAACATCTTCTTCCATTTGCTGCATTTGTTTCTGAATTCCGGCGACCCGTTCCGCATTTATGGACATTCCCTTACTTAGGCCACACAGATTCGTAGCACGCGATTAATCCCTGATGTCTGACTGGGGCGACTGATTTCCACCATATCACCGGGTACCAGACCCAGAATGCGCGACTGGATATCACTATGCTTGATCAGCGGAAGCTGATTCTTCTGGGTAATATGGAGACGCGCCATTTCCGTCTTCCCCTCTTCGGGAGTCAACTTACGATGCGGCGGAACCATCGCGTGTTTGCCAAGATGGACCACGATCTGTTTAATGTGGAAGAAAGTCATGCGTGCTTTCTGGGTCTGCCACATCTGGAGCGCGGTCTTATCAAAGACTTCATTATAGGGTTCGTTCAGAATCACAATCAGATCATCATTCGGATTAATCTTACTGTGATCGGCACCGTCCACGGGTACCTGATAAATATCACGGGTAAAGGTCCCCAGCTTGAGACGAATACGATCCTGGAGCTGGTAGACCACTACAGCACGATCGCACGGCGCATTGGAACCTTCACGCTTCTTAATGAAGATATCCAGGGCACGGGGATGGCCTTCGGCCAGTGTAATAATTTGTTCCGGGCTGATGTTACGATACAGAGAGGTATCATATCCACGTTCTTCCAGAATATCCAAGAGAGTCATGCGACTGCGAATGAGAATATCGGCAATATCGGCTTCCATCGTACCCTTCCTATTGTAGGGCGACAATTACGTCACCTTTTTTACACATGCGACCCTTCTTCTCATCTTTCTTTTTGTACATACCAACGGTTGATGTGTACAAAAACAACGAAACAATCAAACAATCAAACAATCATCGAAATAATCAATAAATTATTTCTCACTCCTCTCCCCCCCATCGTTATTCTTCTTTTTCCACGGTGATTTCTACGGGGCCCGACTTAGAGGAAATATCATCACTGGAACCTCCACCCCCTATTGTACTACTTACGGGTGTCATACCGCCCCAGGAAAGATTTCGGCCACCACTGGGACGACCCACCGGTCGGGGACGATCTCCGCCTACACTGGGATTGATGAACATGTAGATCGGCGGCTGGTTCATACGTGGTGCACCCCCACCCTGCTGATTCGCAGGTTCCTCCGCCCCTTCCTTCGTTACCGTTACTTCCATGGGTACATTTGTACCGACAACGTCCGTATCTGCAGCCATTCCTTCTTCCGGAATGGGACTGAGCATCTTCTGGACCATTTCCTGTGCCCCCACTACCAGGTTTTCCGGACTGTTCACAACGTTGGTATTTTCACCGTTGGCACCCAGTTGAGGAGTATAATCCGGCTGTGCGGCACCCAACAATGTTTCATCGGGCCGAACATCCTTGAGTTCCGCGCGGACTTCTTCCATCAGCGCACCCAGGCGATTCATGCCTCTGCCCTTGGTTCCTTCGCCCCAGTAAGCATCACCCGTAATCGCATTGACCAGTGGTCGTTCTTCAGTCTTCTGGAGGAGAATGAGTAAACCAGGGTTCTGTTTGAATTTTTCCAGAAGAGCATCCTTCATGATGCGTTCCTTAATCTTGTCCCAGTCTCCACGAACAGGATGTTCGCGATCCAGACCCATCTTCTTCGCCTTGGCCGGTGTGGCCGCTGTACGAATCTCTTCCTGCCAGAAAGGATCCTGGGGGAACTTCATGGCCTGGTAATAGTGTTCCACCGTCGGCCAGGTCTGCTGAGCCGGATTCTCTGCACCGAATTCTGGGTATTCTGTTCCATCGGGAGCCGGAATCTGTTTTCCAGAAATACGGAAGGGAGAATTCGCGAAGTTCGTGAAACCGATGTATTCATTCTGGATCTTGACATCAAATCGGATTGCCAGTGGAGAGGGTTCTGCTGCCGCGGCTTCTTCAATTCCAGCCACAGCGGTTGCATCCCCCTTCTTTCGTGTCGGTTTCTTCCCCGCTTCTGTTGCTGCCTGCATAGCATCTGGATTGACAGCACCGGTTTCCACTTCCTCACGGTCTTCCAGCTGGAAATCCACCGGTTCCGCGGGCCACTGCCATCCCGTTTCACGGAGTTTTCCGATCGTGGATTCCGTCACAAACCGGAACCCCATATTCCCAATGGAGGTCATCTCCTGATCAATGAGTTTGAGAGTGTAGGGCATCGCAATCTTGGAGAATGTTGCACGACTCTGAGTAGTTGGCAGCTGTAGAGTCAGCGTATCCGCGGACACACCGGTGAACTCCAGAGGGCCATCACAGGTCGGGCAGACAAACAGACTCTCTGCCTCATTATAAATCGGAATCCGACCACATCCGTTACAGATCCAGAACTGTGTAGCATCCCCGCGTTTCATCATGGATTCCTGGAGGAACATGGAAATCCCGTGCGCACACAGAGAATCACGTTCCATTTCACCAATACGAAGACCCCCTTCATTCCCGCGACCGCCAGTGGGCTGGTGGGTACGGACTTCGCGTTTCCCTTCTCCACGGGAATTCACCTTATCGTCCGTGAGATGCTTCAGACGCATGAAATACAGCGGACACATGAAAATCTGGGTCGGAATCTGTACACCGGAAATCCCCGAATACATGATATTTTCTCCCGTGCGTTCGGCACCCACACTCTGAAGAACATCGCCCAACTGCTGTACGAACTCTCCACCATTACAGAATACGGTGGCGTTCATCTTGGCCGCTACAGCGACGGCGGCTCTGCCAGCAACCATTTCAATGAGCTGCGCGACCGTCATACGGGAGATGAGACCTCCTGGATTCACAATCACATCCGGAACAATTCCGTCCGCTGTACGGGGCATATCCGCCGCGGGTACAAACATCCCAATGGTACCCTTCTGCCCGTGACGCGATGAGAACTTGTCTCCTAACTGCGGAATGCGCATCTCAATCACGCGGACCTTGACCAACATCAGACCGTCGCCCTGATGCAGAACCGTGACGGATTCTACGCGCCCCTGGGTATACAAATTCGGTGTCGCCGACGCATCCTTGATATCATTCGTACCCGGAATCACCATGTACCGACCCACAATGACCGTCTTGTCATCCACAATTTCTCCTTCACGGATAATCCCGCGTTCGTCCAACTTGGAGTAATCCAGACCAGGACGCAGAGAGGTCCAGGACGGTACATTGACGGGGCTGGCAATATGACTGTGAACCTTCGTCATGGGATCAATTTCTTCCGCACAATCGTAGGTACGGAAGTTCAGACTCTGGAACATCCCACGGGCTACAGAATCCTTGTTAATGATCAGACCGTCATCCTGGTTGTAACCGGAAAGCGATGCTGCCGCGATGATACAATTGAATCCGTAGGGCATCTCACCATTTCCGATGTTTTCATAGTAGAATGTACGACACAGAGGTGCCTCTCCGTAACAGAGCTGGTGTGCACTGGAATCAAACCGACTCTGAGGATTCGTTACCATGTATCCGATCCCCTGTTTACTCTGGGAACAAGAGAGCTGATTACGCGGGGCCTGGTTGTGATTTGCGTACGGAATCATAGACGCCAGAAGACCCTGCATCGTACTGGGATGGATTTCCACGTGGGTGTGTTCCGGCGTAAGCTCTTCACCACCCCACCAGGTCACAAAGGCTTCGTTCATTTCGGTCGGATCACAGTATTCAATCAGGCCGGCAGTAGGTGCCAAGAGTTGTTCGTAATCCGCAAAGGACGCCGACGGAGAATCGGCCAAGGGATCCAGGAATCGTGTGGAACGCATAGATGCCGATGCAGTCGCTGGAAGACGACCACAGACAAGATCCCGCCAGCTCATCTTCTGAATATCTGGAATACGCTTGAGGAAATCCATTCCTTCACCGTTCACGTGCCACAGAGGACGGATACAACGCCCTTCATCCAGATAGATACGCACAATGCGTTCGGTGGTATTGAAAGAAATAGAGGCAGTGGGCGGAATACAAGCGTTCCATTTCATAAGACGGAGAATTTTAACAAGTTCACGGGGTTCCATGGTAAATCCGACGGTTCCGCCGTTAATCTGTACGGTGGCGGCCGTACCACGTAATTCCGCCGTCGTTTCCGCAACTGGAATGACGCCTCCCTTCAGACGCAGCCAGTCATACAATGGTTTCATCTTCGCGAACAGCGAAAACTGCGTCATAATGGACATATTCTTCGTAATACCGATGTGTGCACCAGTAGGGGTTTCCGATGTACAGAAGTAGCCGATCTGGGATGTATGCAGCTTACGCGGTCCGGTTGATTTAGAACCAGAATCAAAATCAGACACAACACGACGGGTATGTGATGTCGCATCCAGGTAGGAAATACGGGCCAGGGGCTGGAGAACTCCCTTCTTTTCGTTGAACTCATCGGTACCCCACTTTCCACGGAATCCGCGCATGATCGCCTTGTTCAGGGTCGCCGGCTGGAACATGGTCATCAAGTTTCCATCTTCAAAGAGTTTGAAGACATCGTCCCCCTGATAGAGCTGTTCGTTACGACGGTAGGTACGATCAATGGTGAGAGAAACTTCCTTCCGCCAATTCTTGTACGATGCATTGAAGAGTTCGCGGACCAGAGTACCGGTTGTTAAGAAACGCTTATTGCGCATATCGTCACGACTGGTGTTCGGTTTTCGTCCATCTACACAACGTAGGGTTTCCCGAATCATTTCGGCCAGATACTGGGCTCGGGTAAAGGGTTCATCAGGAACGTGAGCCAACATAAGATTCTGGAGAATATCCAGGACGTGGGCTTCCGTGAACCCCTTTGTTAGAGTCATGATGTATTTGATCGCCAGATACTTATTGAGAATAGGATAAGCGTCATAAATAGACGGAATGAGCATATTCTGGAGGGCGCGGGTTTCTTCGGCGTTCACATCGGGGAAAATCATGCGGACAATATCTTCGTCGGATTCTACTCCCAGAGCCCGGAACAAAATAAAGACGGGAAAGACACCACGAATCATGGGGACGGCTACCCGAATTGCCCCATCATGATCCATGTAAAGAGCCACACGACGGGTCTGTTTGGTTTCGGGGTGCAGAGACACAACACTGGAATATCCCTGGAGTTTGGGATCTGTTTCACGTTTCTTTTCCACAAAGAGAGAGTTGAAAGCCTGTTCTTCACGGGTGATTAAGACCTTCTCCGCTCCTCCAATCACGAAGTAGCCTCCGTAATCATTCCGACATTCTCCCATTTCCTCCAGTCGGATCGGGTCCATCACACTGGTCGGACAGAGACGAGATCGCAAGAGGATTGGAAGACGGAAGAGCGGGAAGTTTTTAATCACGGGCATCTCCTTGATGTCGGTATCGTACTGACCGGGGCGACCTTCTTTGGGTTTCGTAAAAGTCACACGAATCAGAATATCGGCATTCATTTGGGCGGAATAGGTCAAATTACGGAGTCGGGCTTCGTTCGGAAACATACGACGCACAGTTCGTCCACCATCCAGTGTTACAACCGGTGAAGAGATCGTCATAGCCAGTGTTTCCGCCGTGGGAACATCTCCACCGATGAAAATCTCCACGCGATAGGCGAATACACCAGCGTCTTTATCCAGGGGTTCCTTGAGAAAGACAATCGGGTTCGCACTGTGAATAATAGAAGGGATTTCGTCAAAGACGGCCTGTTCGTAACTATCAATGTGATGCCGGGTTAATACGAAATCATTCTCATGGAAATACTTCTCTAAGACCCCCATGGCCTCTTGATTGAGAGATTGGGTCGGAAGGGTGTCCATCGCTATCGGTTATGTGGAAAATAGATGATTCTGTCTGACCCCACAGATGGTTTGTTCGCACACACCATCCGTGTAGTTTTCATGATCTATACATTACGTCATTTAAAAAGCGGCCAGATTCGTGACAGAGGACGGGTTATACGTTCCCATAGCCATAGAAGCAGGCGTCCAGGTAGGGGTCGTTGGATCGCTGGGAGGATTTCCAATCGGTTTCACCCCCTGCATAGTACCAACACTGGTTTCCAAGAAATTACGTGGAACACTGGCTGGCATATGACCCGATAGGAAGGCGCTGGCTGCACCCCCTCCCATCTGTTGCAGCCGACCGGCCTTTTCTACTTCGGAGAGCTGAACACTGAGACGTCCACCCTTCTGTTCGGCCAGCGTGTTACATCCGCCGGTAGCATCACACGCCCGACTGATTCCACTTTCGTAGAAACGATCCATTGCCGAAATCGCCCCAGGAGAGGACCCCATTTCTGTCGGGAAGCGTCCATAGACGGCAGCAGTGGTTCCCTGACCCATTGTCCAACTCATAGGAGCCATACCCCCCCGCTGGGCCTTACGGGTCTTCCGTGCGGCTTTCCCGACACCATAGACCGACCGGTAATGCGAAATCATGCCCCGAATCGCGTCATCACTGAGATGCTGATGGAAGTGTTTGTTCCAGTTCTTGCGAATACAGATCGCTAAGGCCGAATCTGTACAACCCTTTTCTACAGCTCCACGGATCTGATTCTCCATGGATTCAAAAGAATGATGTAGGCTTTCTACACTGTAGTAACGCCCCGACTTGCGTGTATGACGACCCTTACGGATCTGCTTACGAGTATCCTTGACCATCTGTTCCTCTAATCGTAGTACGGAATTTCTATGTCAGAAAGTTCACACCATTCACGGGGCGATTCCGATTCATATTGCCATTTCCATTCTTCTTTGTGAGATTGGCGGAGGACCCGGTATTTCCTCCTATGCCAAGATTCAGATTGAATCCACCAGGGGCTCCCGTTGGAATAATAGGTTCCGGGACGGCGGGAACGATCGGTTCTTCCGGCGCAGACACCGGGGCACCCATATTGAACATATTCCCCACTGCCTCCGTAATATTACTCATGACTGGTGTTGTTGCCGGCGTCGGTGTTGTTGGGCGTTCACTCACCTTTGTCACAGAAGGGCCACTGGAGGTAACAGCGTAGACACCGTAGGATAGAAAGATCACGGCAAACACCATGACATAGCTGCCCCAACTACGGAGATATTCCTGCCAAGTACTGGTACGATATTCCGTGGCAAACTGATTCCAATGCCACCAGACACCGGCGATCAGAGCAACGGCCGCAATGGACCCCAGGGCAACGGTGGGGAGTCGGGGTACAATCAGATAGGTGACCAACGCCGAAATAGCGGCCAAAAAAAGCATAAAATACGATGCCAGGGATTCCATGATCTCTCTATTCACGTGGTTAGATCTTTTGTAGGAGATCCACATGAGTGAGCATCACTTTACGACAGCAATAACGAGTACACTGGAGTTCATCCAGAATCTTCGCTTCTGCCGTGTTCGGGACACTTGTACCGTCAAAGTAGGTGCGCTTTCCATATGCATCCCCCTTCTCTTCCTGCAGTCGTCGTTGATAGTAGAGCCACTTGTCGGCCAGCATTTTGCCACAATTCATACATCGTACGGGAATGATCATCCTTATACCTGGCAATGAAGTTATTTTGGCAGGGGGGTGTCAAGTTTTGTGGGGGTGCCGGGACTCTCCCCCTCCTCCCCTGCGGTTAAACTACCCTACGAATTCCCCCGAACCGGCTAAAGAGATGTCTTCCACCTTATTCGGTCGCGGTATTAACACTCAGGTTGGCGGTCGTCGTCGTGCCGAAGAAGTTGACAAGGCGCTGGAGGATATTCGTTCTACGATCAGTGACGTCAAGAATGTTCCCAATGATTTACGTGCATTCCAGGGCAAGGTTCTTGCAATGGAATCCAAGGTGTTCGGTTATGATCAGACTCTCACTCAGCAGTCCCAGCGTATTGATACGGTGGATGCATCCGCCAAGAATGCCCTCTTTCAGAATGAAACCCAGGCCGTTGTGATCAAGAATCTCCAGGCACAGGTGGATACGCTCACCACGCTCCTCAAGTCTCTCCAGGGTCAGGTAGAAGCGCAGGCGGCTCTTATCAAGGCGATGAGTGCTGAAACTGCTTCAGATTAATCGCACGGATTTCTTTTTCTGTTAGTTCTATTCCAAAGATTTGTATGGCCATACGCTGAATGGTGGCGATCCGAATCTTCTGACGATGTTGATCCCGAATCCAGGCCTGTATATCGGGTTGCGGGTCGGTTGTATTTACCTGTTCTGCCTTACGTATTTCCTTCGTGACCGGATAGTGGTTCGTTTTTTGCCCTTGTTCTTGTGGTTGTTCTGTTTCTCCCGACACGGACCATTGAAGGATACGACCTGCCGATGTTTCCTGCCATCCCCGAATATGCAGAAGACCGGTGTGATGGTGATCATGACACGTTGCGCACAGACATACAAGATTCGCCGCTGCGTGAATATCAAAGCCTTCTGTCCGTGCGCTCTCCTCCTCCACCTGGGGACGAATATGATGCATTTCTAAGCGGGCGGCAACACCAGAAGCCTTACAGACTGCACAGACGTCCATCACCGCGGCCGATGAATACGTGGATACTTTGGGGGCTTGCCAGCCGGCCAGTTGTTGACGGAGTACCGTGGCCCGTTCCAAATACCCCATGGGAAGATCCAGGGCCCGACAGACTTCTAAACCGTAGAGCGCCGAACCGGATCCAGGGGCCAGAGACCGATCATAGATCAAGCGATCATTGGCCGCATCGTAATGCACTTTCAGATGGACCGCTTTCACTCCGCCGAGACTCACTATATCCGGCAACGTCGCCAGTTCGTGGAGGTGGGTGGCAAATACAAACTTCGCACCCCGTTGTGTCAGAGTTTCCACGCCGGCCGCCACCAGTGCTGTTGCGGACAGGGATTCCGTCCCCGAACAGAGCTCATCTCCCAACACCAAACTCCGATGATCGGCAAAGCGCAGAATTTCCCGAAATTCCGTCATTTCTACGGCAAAGGAGGACAGCCCCGCCCACAGATTGTCATTCCCCAGAATACGTGTAAACACGGCCGTAAAGGGAGAGAGACGACAGGTAGCGGCGGGGACCGGGAACCCCGCTTGCGACAAGAGAACACAGAGACCGATTGCCTTCATCAAAGAGGATTTTCCACTGGCATTCATACCGTAGAGGAGTAGACCACGCGATGTTTGTACATTATCACCAACGGCTGAGGGGCCAATAGATCTAGGGGACCCAAGGGCCACCGAATGCGACACGTACGGGTTCTGGGTCTGAATACGCTCCAGAATCGGATGACGCAACTTCGTCACTTCCAAGAAGGATTCCTCTGCATCCACAATGTCAGGACGATTCCAACACCATTCGTGTTTGAGTTTCGCCACGGTCCACGTGACATCCAGATCCGCACACCACTGTTCCATGTCGGTCGTAGTTTCCCGTCCTCTTTCCACAAGATCCGCACAAACTGTGGTCCATGTATCCGTCCAGACTGCCGTCCATTCGGCAAACCAGACACGGTGCCGATTGGAGATTATATCCAGTGTAGCAGAGGTGAGGATGGCAGAAGTCTTGTAGGTTGTGGCTTGTACATCCTTATCCTTGAGAGCGACCTGTACAGATGTAATCCGGCGCTTTGTTCCCGTAATACGAAACCCGCCCCCTTCGGCATCATCCAGATAGAGAGGTTCACCCTTTCCCAGAGAAGACCACGACTGACAGAGTTGTTCGGCTTCTTGTCGGATGCGGAGCCCCTTTGCAAACAGAGCTTCTACGGTAGGCTGAGAGCCCGCAACAAATGGAAGAAACCGAACAGGAACACTATTGGGACCATCTCTGGCCAATTCTGTAAGAGCCCGTACATCCCATTGTGTTGATATCCAGGATAGAAAGGCTGGGACGGCCTGATTCCATGTGGACCGAAGACTCTGAATCGCTTCGTAGGAACGAAGAAGACAGGCAACATCATTGAGATTGGCGGATCCTAATTCCAGACGACGAAAGAGACGGGAAATATCATAGAGAGATCGGAGTCCGCGTTCCGTGGTAGCAATGATCGTGGGATCCGTAATGGAAGCGGCGTGATCAATGGCATCCAGACGTCGGTTGATTTCCAAAATCTGAGAGATGGGTCGCATGAGACGCGATCGCAGGAGTCGTTTTCCGGCCATACTCCGACAGTTGTCCATCATATCCAACAGACATCCGCCACTGCCCCCGCCCCCTTTCAGCGACAGAAGACCCAGTTGTTCCAGGGCTGCATTTCCGAGTCGTACTTCTCCATCGGGGACCCAGGGAATCGGTGTATGGATATTACGGAGAGCCGATGGTACATGATCCGCGGCAAATGTCATCAAATAACTGAGACAGCGTCGGGATTGTGGTTGGGTTGCCATCCATTCCAGTCTTTTCCGACAATTTGGCCATCGTTTCTCCAAGACAGCTTCTTCCAAGGCAACGGACGCAATCGGTAGACACCGTAAATGTACGGCATCACACGCACTTTTCAGAGAATCCGTGAGGGCATTCGCCGCAGGGAGGCCATCCGACCAGAGTATGAGTTCCGACGGTGGATGAATACAGAGAAACTGATGGAGACGATCTCTGTCGGCGCCTTCTACAAACCAGATGCGACCCGTGGCAACGTCCAGGGCGGTTACGGACCAGTAGACCCGACGAAGAGCCGCTGGTCCATCGGTCATACTTTCTATGACACAGCCCACCAGACGTCGTTCTTTCACACTGAGAGCGTCTACGTAACAACCCGGACTGGATATATGATCCACAACGCGATCAATCACATCGCCTTTCTTGCCTTTCTTCTGAACGACAACTACAACGGTGTATCCTGCTTGTACCAGGGTCCGTTCAAATTTCGCCAAGGAGTGTTCGGGGAATCCACCAAAGAGAGTTTGCGTTTCTGCCCCCTCACCTGCCGATTTTACGGACAAGGATAACTGACAGAGTTCGGCGATTTCACGGATGTTGGCCTGGGTTTGACCGGTTGTAAGATTCTCAGTATCGTAGATTTCAAAGAATCCGCCAACTTGATAAAGAAGGGCGACTTTTGGACCATATTGTTCGCGATGTTGCGACCAGACACGGTAATATTCCTGGTACATAGGCGGTGATCCCCCTGACATACTCTATTATACAAGGGTGTGTTTATATAGTGATTACACCAGACCGCTCTTCACCGTCTGGTAATCCTTAATCATCTGTCGGAGAAGAGTCGTGGGTACCTTGGCGACGGATTCACGCCGAGAAAGACGGGCGCCGATCGCGAGTTCACGGATCTGATCATCTGTCATTTCATCCACCTTCTGAAGAGCACGCCGACGCTTCTTCATGGTTTTGTTGGTGGTATCAATGGTCATACGAACACGCTTGGCCTTGAATGTTTTACGGGCCAGCGATTTACTGGCGTCCTTCTGTTTGGGAACCAGCATGATCTTTGCCGCTTTCTGTTTTGCGGGAGCCAGAACAACGGTCGGTGCTGTTTTGGGTTTAATATATGCCGTGATCGGGTTGGAGGATGCAGGTGTTGGATTCGCTTTCTTTTTTTGTGCACCGCCGATGAGTATAGATGTTGGTGAGACTACGGGGGAGGAGGATGGTTTGGTCACGGATGGCATTTGGATTGTGGGGGTTGATTGGATTGTGGGGTGTGTCTGGACCGCTGGTTCCTCTGCCTTTCCTACCTCCACCGAAAAACGTCGGGGACCCGTGGATTCATCATCGGATCCATTTCCGTCTGCACCCCCTTCCTGTGCCTTACGCGTACGCCGACCCCCGCGTCGCCGACGACGGGTCATTCCACCTTCCATACTGACTCCCCCCTTCATATCCAATAACACTTCCTTAATTTCTTCCGCTGGTGCAGACATATCTCTACACGTATGTAATATTATTGTGTATGTCCTGTACGTTTACTCTATAAATATTGTTTAATTAACCGCGAATGTTCAGCTGCTGTACGAGGCCGATCAGTAGTAAAATAATACGTATAAGGATGTAGTGTCTCTATAAATGAATCGCCAAATAATCTTCTCTGATATCTCTTTATAATACTATTCCCATGCAGAATTATTTGTTCTCTATCTGACGTATATTCATGTTGTATATTATATGTAGAACATAACTCCTGAAATAACTGTATATCTTTAATATAATCAATTACAGCATTACCATATCTATCTACTGAACATAATACAATCTTACTGTCCATATCAATTTTATGTAATATTCTCTCAACTAAACCACCCACAAAATATTGATATTCTGTAGACGCAGTCATAATAAAAATATTACGTAACAGAATTGTTGGATGAATAATATTGGACCCCTTTTCAATAAGGTACTTTATAGTGAGTATATTTGATGGTATTATAGATGCAATAAATAAAGCATTTGCACCGCGCGAATTTATAATATTTATATCTGCACCATAACGTAATAGGAACCGTATAATATTATCGTTACGATAGCGAAATGTAGATGCTATCATTAACGGGGTGCGATCGGCATCTTCTTCATATATTATGTTAGGGTCCGCATTCATAACGCTTAAGACATAGCAGAATTCTCTTATATTTCTTCTATACATATGTAGAATTAACAATTGTCCCGGAGTCATATCCTTTTCATCCATACCTTCTAACCAGTATGGCGTATGTTTTGTATAATTATATGAAGACATATATATCCTATATAAAGATTTATTATGTGTTAGTTGACGTGTGTTTTCATAAAAAATCATTATCATCCGTCACGGATGATGCAATGTAACACTTACGACGTAACAATCCGAACGAGGTCTGCATACCGATGCGATAATCCTGCGATCAACGCGTGATACGATGAATAGATTCCCATATTGGTAGTAAACGTTCTGGGATTCTCGTTCATATTGATTATATCAATCGTCCATTGTCCATCTTCTGAACAGAAACATCCAAACATATAGGTGGCATGACGGTATTCGTAACGCAATGTCCAGTCTTTACCTTGATATGTATAGACCGGTCCATCCGTTACGGGTTGCATATTCTGAACATACCAATCGTACGCGTCTGATTCTTTTGTATCTCCGTTCATGTACTACTACATTGAGAGTGCCAACGCTTAAAGCCATCACCCACTTACCTATACTTAAGGATGAGTTCAGATGGGTCAAAACTTGACAACGTCGCACCGTCGGTCACCCCCAGCCAAGCAAACACGATGTATCGCAACCTCTTAGAGTTGTACTATGCGCAACACGACAATCGCCAGATTGTCTATCACCAAATCTCCTCCTTCAACCACTTCATCAATCATGAAGTCTCCCAAACAATCCTGCGATCTTGTCCTGTTCGTGTAACAGGATCGCCGGATTTGAATCTCACGGCAACGACCCGTGCGGCCGCAGGAACCGCCGGTACAGCAATCCGTGTCAGTGTGGAAGGGGCGGAAGACGGACCCACCGCCATGAACACCACCAAACCCGGTGGTCCCCTCCTTCAGGCTGCCCAGCCAGAATTCGGCGCTCCGCCGCCCCGTGAAGTAGAAGTCTGTGTGGAATTCGCGAACGTCCAAATTCGTAAACCCACCATCTTTGAAAACAACGGCGCCGTCACCCCCATGTATCCCAACGATGCCCGGCTGCGTAACATGACCTATGCGGCCCCTGTCTACACGGATATCATCGCCACCTACACCATGCGTACTCCTTCGGTGGACGGCGGTGAACCCACCGTAGATATTCGTCGGCGTACTCTTCCCCATGTCCACGTTGGGAAAGTTCCGGTGATGGTCGGCAGTGATTTCTGTCTGCTGTCCGACACTCCTGAAAAGACGCCCCGTGAACTCGGTGAATGTTCCGAAGATGTGGGCGGGTACTTCATCATTCAGGGTGGGGAACGTGTCGTCATCAGTCAGGAACGTATGGCGGAAAACACCCCCTTCATCTTCCGTAACAACAAGCCCCGTAAGAAGGAAGTGGAAGTTATTGAAATTAAGTCCATCGGCCCCGACAATGAAGGTGCTCCGAAATCTCTGGGTGTCAAGATTGTACAGCATCCGAAGAATGCCATCGCCCCCGAACACATCATTGTCACCTGTCCCCGTATCAAGGCCGATATTCCTCTCTTCGTCATGATGCGCGCCCTGGGAATTCAGAGCGACAAGGAAATCATTGAACTCATCTGCGGATCCGTGGATACTCCTTACGATATGATCTTCCAGGAATGTATTGAAGAGGCCAGTGGCGTCACCACCACCGAACAGGCCCATGAATGGCTCGCCGCGAACCTGGGGAATGGTGGTGGTTCCCGTGAATCCTATTCGGCCAACACTCTCCAGACTACGAAACCCCCGCGGGTCAACGTGATCAAGGAAATTCTGGCCGAAGAATGTCTTCCCCACGTCGGTGGCTCCACCATGCTCTTTGAGAAGGCGGCCTTCATCGGCTACATGACCAAGAAGGTGTTGGATGTCTTTACTGGCCGTGTTCCCCACGATGATCGTGACTCCTATCCCAATAAGAAGGTGGAACTCCCTGGGAATCTCATGGGCAATCTCTTCCGTTACCTCTTCGGCACTAAGGTCATCAAGGACATGAAGAACAGTCTCACGAAGGAAATCCACAATGGTTTCTGGAAGAGCAGCGGCAAGATTGAGGATATCATCAATCCCAGTAACGTCTACAAGATCCTCAAGTCCACCATTGTCAGTATCGGTATGAAATCCGCTCTGGCGACGGGGAATTTCCCAGGCGGCAAGATGGGGACGAAACAGGGGATCAGTCAGGTCATGAATCGTCTCACCTATCTGTCGGGGATTTCTCACTTGCGGCGTCTCTCCACGCCGGCCGAAAAAACCGGCAAACTCCTGGCCCCCCGTAAGCTTCACAGTACTTCCTTCGGCTACATCTGCCCCTGTGAAACTCCAGAAGGTCATGCGGTAGGGATTGTCAAGAATCTGAGTAGTACCGCCCTGGTTACTCTCCCCATGTCACCGGAACCCGTGGTGGATTTCCTCTACGATGTTCTCCAGATGAAGAATCTGAATCAGGTGCATCGCGCGGAACTCTTCACGATGGTGCGTGTACTCATCAACGGTGCCTGGATTGGTGTTCTGGATGTAGATGCCAAGGGGGCCGCGGACGCCGCCAACAAACTCCGACAGGCGAAACGTAAGGGGCGTATCCATATTCATACGGGTATCACCTACAAACCGGCCCGTCGCGAAATCTGGATCAATACGGAAGGTGGGCGACTCATTCGTCCCGTCTACAATGCCGCCGCCATCCGTGAAATCGTCGCGAACCCGGCCTGCACCCCGACCTGGATCAAGGAATATCGTGGTCTCTACTGGAACGATGTTCTGCAGTGGGAAAGTCCTTCTGGGGAACACCTCATTGAGTTCATTGACCCCACCGAAACGGAAAACCACTACATTGCCATGACCCAGGAAGAAGTCAACAAGGATCACACGCATGTGGAAATCCATCCGTGTCTTGTCCTGGGTACGATGGCCTCTAATATCCCCTTTCCGGATCACAATCAGGCTCCCCGTAATGCATACCAGTCGTCTATGGGGAAACAGGCAATGGGGGTCTACGCCCTCAACTTCCGTGAACGCCTTGACACCATGGCCAATCTCCTCTGGTATTCTTCTACTCCACTGGCTTCTCCTTACATGAGTCGTTACTACCATGCGCAGAGTATGCCGTCGGGGTTCAATATCGTTGTTGCGATTATGACCTACGGGGGGTACAATCAGGAAGATTCCATCATGATCAATCGTGCGGCACTGGATCGCGGTCTCTTCCGGTCAGAGTTCTATCGTACGTACAAGGATGAAGAAAAGAAGAATCAGGCCAGTGGTGAGGAGGAACGATTCTGTCGTCCCAATCCGGCCACCACCCGTCATATGAAGTTGGCAAACTATGAGAAGTTGGGCCCGGATGGGATCGTACCGGAAAACGTCTTCGTGGACCAGAATGATGTGCTGATTGGGAAGGTCGCTCCGATTCGTCTTCGTGGGGCGGATGGTGCAGCGATGGCGGGCATTAATCATGCGTCTCTCCAGGCGCTTTCGTCGGTAGCGGCTGCCCAAGCGGTAGAAGCGGCCGGTGGAAAGCGATATCGTGACTCCAGTAAACTCATGCGTACCAACGAATCGGGGTATGTGGATCGTATCTATCGGGGTCGGAACGGCGAAGGCTACAGTTTCGTGAAGATTCGTGTGCGGGAAGAACGAGTTCCCGTAATTGGGGATAAATTCTCATCGCGTCACGGTCAGAAGGGGACCTGCGGGCTAATTCTGGAACCCGAGGATATGCCCCAGACCGCCAATGGGATTGTACCAGATATTATCATCAATCCACACTGTTTCATTGGATCTACCCTGGTGTCTACTCCGAATGGGGTTGCGAAGCGCATTGATTCCTTCTCCGAACAGGGGCTGGAAAAGGTGTTCACATGGGATCCGGAAACGCAGGATATGAAGACGTCATTCTCTCTGGGGCTGGAAAGTAAGGGGGTCAAGGATACGATCAAACTCACTCTGGTGGATGGCCGTGAACTCGTCTGTACGCCGGAACACAAGTTCATTGTAAAGGACGGGGCGGGCCATGTGGAAAAGGAAGCCAAAGATCTGACCTATACGGATCAGCTTATCATGGCGCCGATTGGGACGGAGGATGTTGTCTGCCCCAAGGAAAAGGATTGGTCGCTCACCTTCGGGGAATACCATCTGGATATGAACGAGAATCGTGAGAAGGCGCTGGCATTTGCGCGTCTTCTGGGGTACATTCATACGGATGGTTGCCTGACATACAGTGAGAGTAAACGTTCTCATATAGCCGTAGTATATATGGGATCCATGATGGATGCACGTAGTATTATGGAGGATATTTTCCTGGTGACGGGAAAGACTCCGAAGATTGTGGACTATGATCGTGAGGATGCAAAGACATATACCATCTTCATGCCATACAACTTTAGTCGTTCTATTGCATCATTGAAGGGAATGACATCCGGACGTCGCACAACGCAGGAAGCCTCCTACCCAGAGTTCCTCTTTGAAGAGAACTGTCCATCTTCCATCATTCGGGAATTCCTGGCGGGTTGCTTTGGTGGAGATGGTTGGGCCCCTTATCTGGGTAATAATGGAAAAACCTTCAGCAATGTTGCTTTCTCCCAATCTATCTGTGAACAATTTCAAGAATCCATGATCTATCGCATGACCCAGTTCATTGAGTTGATGGAAAAAGTAGGGGTAGAAGCGGACATTATTCGTGTCCGTGACTGTCATACTAAATGTGAATCCTACAAGACGGATCCACGCGTGAGTGTAGAGATCAAGGTCAAATCAAATGAACAGTTCCGCAAGAAGATTGGGTTCCGTCATTGCATTGAAAAACTCCTTCGTCTGGAAGTTGCCTGTGCCTACGAAAACTATTGTGATCAGGTTCGTGCACAACACAATAAGGCCATGGAAATCGTCCAATCCAGTATGGAAGAAGTACGTAGTTTTCCGAAAGCAATGGAGAAGGTTCAGGACTACTATACGAAGACCGAAACAAAAGTCCTCAATGACTACTATTCTCTTCTGACTCCTACTCTGATTGCGAATCGTCGCAAGGCTTCACGCTCCAAGGAACTGGGTGTATTTGACTACAAATTCATGGAAAGTGCCACGGATTTCCTGGAAGCAGCCAACTGTGCGAAGTGGTTTGATAAGAAAGAATACATTGTCCCACGAGATGCTACTGTATTCCCGTCATATAATCTGGGAATTATGAAAAAAGAAACGGGAACCCCGGAAGTCGTATATGACATTGGTGTGGCGGGGACTCACAAGTTTATATCACAAGGGAGTGCAGTCTTGAATTGTATTCCCTCCCGTATGACAATCGCACAGCTCATGGAAACCCTCCTGGGCCGTCTTGGTTGTGAGTTGGGGTTTCTGGGTGATGCCACTCCGTTCAACAAACACATGACCACGGAAGCGATCTCTGAAATTCTCCAAAATAACGGTATCCATCCTTACAGTGATGAGGTCCTTTACTGTGGCTACACTGGCAAGCAGATGCCCACGAACATCTTCATGGGACCCTGTTTCTATCAGCGCCTGAAGCACATGGTCGACGATAAATTGCATTCTCGAGCAACTGGCCCACTGGTTATGCTCACCCGACAGCCGGCGGAGGGCCGTGCACGTGACGGTGGTTTGCGCTTTGGGGAGATGGAACGTGATGTCCTCATTGCGCACGGTGCATCGGCATTCCTCAAGGAGCGTATGATGGAAGCCTCTGATAATTTCCAGGTTCATGTCTGTAAGGGTTGTGGTCTCATTGGTGTCGCAAACAAGGAGAAGAATATCTGGCAGTGTACGGGTTGTGGCAATACCACGGACTTCAGTCAGGTGCGTATCCCATATGCCTACAAGCTCTTCCTTCAGGAGTTGGAATCCATGAATATCAGTAGTCGTATTCTACCGGAAACGCGGCTGCGTGGGATTCGTGAAAACGGCGAACGCGAATAAAAATCTTCCGGCGTAGTAGAATCATGAATCTCTTAGCTGTCCTTGTAGAATTCCTGGGAACCTTCATTTTTCTGTCCGTGATCGTTGCCACCGGTAACGCCTGGATGATCGGTGCGACCCTGGCCGTCCTCATTTATTTTGGTGCCGCTGTGTCGGGTGGTAACTTCAATCCTTCGGTCAGTATCATGTCCTGGTACAACCGGACCCTGTCCACCGAAAACACCATTGCCTACGTCATTGCACAGGTCGTGGGAGGGATCCTGGCGGTCACTGTCTATAACCGACTCAAGTAAATACACCCGACAACACATTGATATTTCCCCGTAAGAAAATCACCAGGAAATATAAATGGATGCATCCGACTATATCAAACAGCGGCGGCAGCGGATGGTTACATCCGATGTGTTGGGCAAACGTACCCAGTTCAACGAAGGCCGACGTGTGTGGGTACGTATTCAGGGTAACAGTGGCAATTATGAATCTACGTATCAGGAAATCAGTCAAGGTACTGTAGAACTCACTCCGGCAGAATATGAGGAAATTGTGGCAGGTGCATCCGTGGGAGAATACACCTTTACATCCGCATTTGATGTGCTGTACAATGCAAATACCTACGAACTTACGATCACCATCCCCGAACTCAATGCTCCATATTTTGATACCTATAACTTCTATCTGGTGGGCTCATTTGATCAATCTAAAGTTGACGATCAGGTATGGTCAATAATGCCGAAGATGACCCGCGCTGGATCAACGCTAACTTTGTCGCCGTGTACATTTACGAATGTAAACTACCTTGGATGTAAGCTATTCGCCTACACATCTATTTCTACATCCACAACAGCACCTCCCTGGAGTGGGGATCCCAATGTAGATCTTTACGGCGGATTTTCTTCAGAGAACCAACAATCCTATGCGGTATATCACACGGCAAAACCAGCACCCTTTAATTTTGATTTCTTCCGATTTAACAGTCTGAATAATATCTATTTGGATCAGGATCTCCCTATTCAAGTTATAGAAGGTGTCGTTGAAATGAATTATTCATACGGTCTTACCATTGTATCCGTAGAACGTAATTCATCCAACGATATTGTGATAACCTACACCAATGACAATGAAGGGGATATTAGCGGTGTAATCGTAAATAGTGGAGATTATACCCGGGTAACCGATAACACCATTACATTCCTGGCAACGACTATCAACGGTACGATCACGATCCCCAATGATGTCGCGTTCGTGATCGGTAACACATATCGTGTTATGGATATTTCTGGTATTAATACAACGCATGTTGTATACTACTTTGCGCAATTTACAGTACCGGATAATTATACACCATCTGCTACACTCTTTACATCCGCGATCCCCACCATACCCGGTTTCTCTGCATCCAGCATTGCTTTTTCAGGTGCCCTCTCCCCCTCTCCCTACTCCTACGTCACGGTGGCGAGCAACAACGACCCCGATTTCTCGTTCGCCGAAAACGAGGCCTTCACGATTGAATGGTTCCAATACATGAGTGAACCCCACATTAACGCTCGTCCATTCTCGATAGGTTCATTCGGTGCTGGTATCAAAATTGCAGTTTCCTACGAAGGCAGTCTTATTTTCTGGATGAATAATGATCCCAAGTTTTCATTTCCAGGATACTTGGATATAGCGTACATGACCAATGCCTGGATTCACGTCGCCATCGTTCGTGATAGCAGCGGGTTGGTGACCATCTATATCAACGGCAAATATATTGGGACCGACACTATTTCGGATGCCGTCTCCGTATCCACAACGGATGATCTGACGATCGGGAACGAAACGTCACCGACGGATGCTGGCGTCTTCACGGGCAACATCACGAACTTCCGTTGGGTCAAGGGAGATGCCCTGTACAATGGCAATTTTAACGACGAGCTGCCAACTACACCTCTCTCGGCCGTCCCCGGTACAAAACTGCTCCTCTTAGCATCCACACTTGGAACAGTTACAGATGATTCCAGTGGCTTAATTAAGGCGGTAACTGGTCACAATGTTGGATGGTTTCCACCGCCAATCTAATCTATATCATCATACTTTCCTATTGACGACGCAAATAAAACGTTATCAATAGTAAATGGACGCATCTACATGGACAGCGAACCGGCGCCAGCGGATGGCCTTCGCAAACTATCTGCAAAAGAAGACCCAATCGGATCAGGGGTGTCGCCCCATTATACGTCGTCAACCCGGCAGTGCCGATGCATCTTTCATATGTTCCTATGATGCAGGGGCCGTAGCAACAACCGGTCCCGAACGTGCAGAGATTCTCCTTGTGGCTGATTGTGTACACCCTGTACCTCCCCCACCGCCACCGACACCATCCGAATACACGTTCTTCACCTTCACGACATACAATAGTCAGCCGAATTATTATTATCGTCTCTACCTTCCCGCAACCGAAACCTGGACCGATCTCATTGACTCCGGCTTTTCCACGGCAGACTATTCCTATTCAGGTACTTCATGGACAGAAAATAAGGATTTCTTCGTAATGTATCAAAAGGATAATGTGATGTATGTTCAGTTTCTAAGTGGTATCAGTATCGTTCGCACAATTTCATTCTCTACCGCAAACAATTATAATTATAGTTCTAATAAGACATGTTTCTTCTATTGGACGAAGGAATCAACTGACTATACGTTGGGCCTTTACGTGTTTGCAACCGATACGCTCTATGAAACAACCCTACCATTTACGGATTCAACCTATATAGACGATACATATATGCTTACGGAGAGTGTTGCATTATTCATCTACAACGAAAATACAAACGAATATACGGCCTATAATTTTAATAGTTCCAGTACCCCTTCATCACTATTTACTACTATATGGTACACGACCCGTAGTTCGGATACAGCTGTGTTCGGTATCACCCGTGACCCGAATACCGACTATTACATATATGTATTTAAGATTACAAACACAGGTGTAGAAACATACACGTTGCATACAGAAACATATGACAGTCGTAACCACCGAACGTTTGGTCTTAATTACCAGAATTATTCGGTGATTTTCTACAATACGAACACAAGTATGTACGATGCGTATATTTTCCGGTCATCTTCCCCGTTTACATTACCCATCATAAAAACCGATATATCGGGTAATTATAATACGTACTATTTTAACGATGATGTTTATTTGACAGAACAGTCAGAACATTTTGTTATTGCGGAGTATTCCAATTATAACAATATGGTGAATGGAAATATTTACGTTCTTATGGAAGGGGTGTCTAACTTCGTAACGTATTCCTTTGATGGTCAGAATACATTTTCATTTGGAATCTCTCTGAATCAGGACACGGTATTGATTCCCTGGTCCGATGGCACCAATTATCTCTCCAAGATCATTACTAATTCTGGATCCAGTGATATTACCCTTCTTAACCCTATCCCAATAGATTTTAACTATTCATACTCAATTGTCATGAAACATTCTTATATTCATCTTATGTACAATGATTCGTATACACAAAAGTGGTTATTCTTCATCAAGAATGATAACACACTCGTTGAATCACAAAGTAATGCAGAATGGTATAATATAAATGCAGGGGGTGATGTTGCGACCGTCCGTATTAATGCAACGAATACAATGGCCGTAATTTATAACGGTGAATTTCATCCGTTAGATTCATACTTTGATAATGGATACAATATCTATCCTGATCTTGGTCAGTCTATCATCTTTGCATATCGTCAAGATAATTCCGAAAATAATGTTCTCATACTCAGTGAAACCGGTCCTCAGTATCAAACAGTTCCAATCCTGGATAATTATGATGCAACAATGGCAACCGATGATTATATTGTATTTTATAAATCTAACCCGCATACGATATATGTCGTGACCCGCGATGCTCAGGTATATTCTCTTGTGACATCTATCGCTACAACCGGTAGTTATAATATCTACAATACGGATAAGGATACGTTGATTTACTACACAGATAGCAACACGGATCTCCGAAGTTATACAGTGTTCAGTCGTGGTACAAACACATTCTCTACAATTACAGAATCGTCTACTCTCTCAAATAATTACAGTGTCTATCCAAACTACCCATACCAATCCTGGGATTAAAATATTCCGTGTAGGTAGATATAAATGAATATCAGTGTCTGTTTTGATATCGGGGATACGAAGGATGAATCATTACAGAAACTGCGTGGGCGCCATATCGGGCTCCTCATCACGAACGACGAGCCCGATCTTTTACAAGCAATTATGAAATCACTCCCAACAGATATTTCGGAAAAGATTGTGATCACAAAAGCAGAAGCCGACGATATCATATATGATGTAACCAAAAATCTTGCAGAAAATAAGATTAAGAAGGGGTCCATTGTTTGTTTACATGTTACTGCAAAACAAGTCTAACCCTATCGTCTGCGCACCGTAGACCACGCGAAGATACCAACCAAGGCCGCAACACTCAGACCAACTAATAAGTTCTCAGTAGATTCGTTGTCCCGAATGTCCTGAAACGATTCTGCCGTAACTCCCTTCAGAGTCGGTGGCATGGTCGCCCCCTGGACCTGAGTACACAGCGCATACTTCCCCTGGGCCGGTGTCGCCGTGGTGGCCGGCGCCGTCGGTGGACACCCTGCTGGCGGTTTCTTCATGTAGGAACCATCCGGATTATAACACTTTGGTGTCGCTGCGAATTCCCCCTTAGAAATGGAAATCGCCGATCCATCCTGATCGTAGGCCTGCACCCAGCGGGTCTGCATCGGCATTCCGTTCACATTCTGCACATCGCCCAAAATATACGGATCCGATGGATTGTTCGGATTGGAGATCTGTCCGTTCACCGTTCCCACGGGACACTGAACCTGTTGACAGACAGGATAACCCGTTCCGGTCACCGCCGAAAAGATGGGACGCGGATCCAGGGCATCCCGTGCATTTTCTAACATACCGGGTGCCAGCCCCTGAAGACCCGGTAACCCCGCTGATGCCAGCGCCGCTTTCACATTGTCACCCAACAGATCCCCCTTCGTCACACCGTCAAAGTAGTCCGACATACTGGCTCCATTGGAGCAGCGTAAGCCGGTATCCAGAAAGTAGCGAATCCCCATCGGCGATTGGGCGTACCCGTCAAATCCGGTGGCCGAACCGAAAGCGATCACGTCAATGTAGTGATTCACACCCCCGACAGCATCCAGAATAGAACCAAAGCTGGAATCCACCCGAACTCCAATATCCCCTGGAAGCGCGATATTATCCGCAAACGAATAGTTCGGACCGAAATATCCGTAATTGTCTTGTGAAGACATCCCCTACCCCCCTCCGCGATTTTTTAAGGATAGCCCAAAACTTGACCACCCCCTTTCATATTCTCTATGGGTACCAGGATCCAGGATGACAGATTTGTGGCCCGCCCTGCACGCGCGAAAACCGGATAAACACGACGATTATCTGGAAGCACTCACCAATGAAGAAGCTATGAAACTTGCCATGATGGAGGATCAGGTCCAAGACGGACACTGTTGTCCAACATGTGAGGATACTACGAAACTGGAAACCATTGGATCGGAAATCATTTGTCAGCGCTGTGGTACGATCGTTGATATCCCATTGGAAATGGGCGCAGAATACCGATGGTTCAGTAATGACACGCATTCCGGTAACGGTGGGGCGGATCCCAGTCGTTGCAGTTTCCCGATCAATCACCTGATGCCCGAAAGTAGTTTGGGGACGATGATTCTGTCACGGGCCGGTGCCGGATCCGCCACGATGCGCAAGATCAAACAGTATCATCTCTACAACTTGAATCCCTATCGCGAACGTACGTTGTGGACCATCTTTGAGTCTCTCCAGGTACGGGCTTCCAATGCGGGGATCAGTACGGCGATAGTGGAGGAAGCGAAGGAGCTCTTTGCCCAGCTTACGGCGCACACCAGTTGTCGGGGACAGGGGCAGCGCGATACAATGTTGGCCGTATGTCTCTGGGAATCGCTGAAACGACACGGAACTCCCCGAACCCCGAAGGATATTGCCGCAATTTTCAATATTTCCCAGCAAGCGGTCACAAAGGGGATCAAACAGTTCCAACAGAACTTCGCCATTCGTCTGATGAGTGAGGATACCAGTACGTACACGAATCCAGCGGTGAAGGCAAAGCCAGAACCGAAGAAGAAGGAGACCGACGAAACTCCAACGACGGACACACCCGCAAAGACAGAAGAAAGCAGTGCATCTATGATCGCCCGTGCGAAACACCGCCAGACTCTCCTGAAACAGACGCTTACCCGCACTACCACGTATGAGGATTTCATTACCCCCTTTCTGACGAATCTGAGTCTACCGAATGCTGCTACGGTGGAATATATGGTACGGGCCATCTGTATTCGGATTGAGGAGATGGGGGTGGTTCCCGAAAACACACCACCCTCTCTGACGGCCAGTGTCATTGCCTTTACCTGCACAGAATTGGGCATTACGGTGGATTTCATGGAGTTATCCCGTGTCTGTGGTGTCAGTTCCGTAACCATACAGAAGTGTCTGAAACGTATGGCGCCCTGGAAAGATAAGCTATTAGAAAATATCCAGTAGTGGAGAAGGGGTATGAAAATATTGTCTCTGAATTATTTCGCAGGAGACAGTAATGGGGGCATCAGGGAGTCGTGTCGCATTGGATAATCCATTTCCGATTGACAAGAAAATCAACAATGACTTAGACTTACTATCACTGGTCGTCGCACGGGTTCTGAATACAGGGGATATCTACGATATTGCGAATCTGGGGCGTCCCGGTATGTGTGGGGACTATGCCGTCTTTTTGAAGAAACAGATTGAAAAGAAACTGCTTCCCTTTGTCGCCAAGATTAAGACAAAAGACGGGGAGGAGAAGGACGTGGAAGTTGTCTACCAGAATCCCCGTAAAGCGATTGATGACATCGCACAACAGAAGCAGATCTGTTCGCAGTTGGCCGATTCTGCGATTCGTGTGATTTCCATCATTGTGGCTCTCCTGGCATCAATTCAGGTGGCAACTCCTTCCCGTGAAACTGCTGTATCCGGGATTGGTCAGAAACAATCACAGTCCTCTGCCGCTGTCAGAACCGAGATCCTGAAAATTCAGGCGGGGGGTGGAATCCCCGAAGTCCGTAATTGGCTCGTTACGAACGGTTATATCTCCGCCACCTCCGACAGTCGGCCAGGTAACAAGGTAGAACTCATCAATCCGACGAAGGATAATTACCGGTTATATATTTCGTTCATGAAAACGGAAGGAAATATCACCCGTGCATTTCTCTCTGCAGAGGGGGGACGGGAAGGCGAAGAGATGCCCACGGGATCTCTGACGGTACAGTTTATGAATCCGGTTCCGATTCCCGGTACTGCGAAATCAGTCTTACCGCTCCGTATGCTGGACAGTGCGGGTGTGGCCTGGATGGTCGGTGTACTCTATGATACGGTCTTTAAGTCCCTGGTATCGGCCACTCCGTACACCTCTCCCTTCACGCAGTTCTACACGATGTTCCGTCGTACGCAGGGATGGACAGGAGAAACGGGGTATCGCGAAACTCGTCAGCAGTTGGACCAGGCGAACCAAGTATTCCAACAGGCCCGTAATTCCACGACCCCGCATATTATTCTGCAGCAGGCACTGTCGGATTTCTTCACGCAGTATATTACAGGGCCTACTCCGGCTGTTATAGGTCAGGTGCAGGGTATTCCAGGGTATCCAGGTGCTGTTCCAGGATATCCTGCTGTGTATCCAGGCTATGGTGCCCCTGCTACATATGGTCAACCACCAACTCCGTTTGGTGCGGTGACCCGACCCCTGGGCATTGCACCGGCACCGTTGGTAGCACCTTCTATCACCAGCTTTCGCGCCCCCCAGACAACCACGATGGGTCTGGATTTTGATATTCCGCAGAATGCTGGTAATTTTATCAGCAAACTCATGAATAATTTCAAGAAGATGTCCGTTCAGAAGAGTTGTCCAGCCGCCGTGCGGGCGATTACGTTGGCCGCGAAAGTGAATCCGGATCGTACGATTCAGACCGGAATCTGTCGGGACCCATATTGGTCAGAATCGGACATGAATGGGATCTATCCCTATTTGGCCCTACAGTTCCTGTGTTACAAGGATTGGTCCAAATTATCCGATACGATGATGACCGCAACCTTTGATGACGAAGGGCTCTGGGGCGAATTCTTACGGGGACTTGCCAAAATTTATGATGGGAAAGACGGAAAGCTCCCTACTCTCAAATTACCAGAGACTACCCTGACCACATTGGGGCGGCTACGAATCGCTGGAGGCGAGAACATAGAAATCTGTAAAACGACAGGGGGCAACCCGCGGGTAGGGTTCCAGCCAATTCAAGCGTTCTTGGAAACTTTACAAGGTCTCTATGGCGAACATATCAAGCAGGTCTGGGCGATTCTAAATGAACTGATCCTGGTGATTGAGGATCCGGATACGAAACAAAGTATTGTTCGCCTGCACCCTGCTGTTGTGAGAACAGGGACTCAGAAGTATGTCAATGACCTCGCTGTCCGTGCCCGTCGTCAGATTATCAAACACTATCTGGAGGTGGAGAAGGCGTATGCTGATACGGTAGTTGCCCTGACCAAGGTGTAAAAAAGTTGACACCCCCATGGCGACATAAGGTGGTACGTACGATGTCCACGATGATGCATAAGTACCGCACGAATAACTCTGTCCGTATTCTCCTCATTGAAAAGAACGATGGGATGAATGCCAATACGAACAACAATAATGATACTATCTTCCACATTCATAAGATGCCGGCGGAAGATAATGATGACTGGTTCTTTGTCAGTGCATCGCTGAAGAATACGAAAGGTAGTCGCAATACGATGGAATCGTATGCAATGCAGATGCCAGATCTTATGGATTGGTTGAAGCACATGGTGAAGGTCATCCAACTGGATACGGAACCGATTGAAGCGATCCAGATTGATTATCCGATTCTTCCTACTACCTATCTCACACGTAGTGTATTCCTAATGAATTCGGATGCAATCGCGGATTCTATTCAGTATGCACTGGATTGGGTTGATACGGATGACGAATTTGTCAATGTAAAGAAGCATTCTGATTCTGATTCTGATTCTGATTCTGATTCTGATTCTGATTCTGATTCTGATTCTGATTCTGATTCTGATTCCTGTTGCTCTTCAGACGATGATTCCGATTCGGACTATTCTGAAGAATCCGAAGAATCCGAAGAATCTGACATCTCCGAAGAATCCGAAGAACTTGAGGAAGAAGAATATACTGTCCATCGCAACAGTTGTGTAAATCGTCACAATCGTATCCTGAACTATCGCGGATGTGATTATGATGATGATGATGATGATGAAGAAGCAGCGAATGAATCTGAAGAGTCTGAAGATTCTGACGATAGTGACTACGAACCACCTTCCTATGTGAAGAAGCAGGTTGCGAAACATTCCAAATATGATGAAGATGGTACTCTACGTGCAGTCACCCACAAAGAATATCTCAATAAGAATGGGAAGTGGGTAAATAGTCTATGGATTACCGCACGCCGACAGTAATTTCGCGGTCGCCCCTCCCTCTCTTCACATAAAGAGATCAAGTAATATTTGAGTTTCTTTGGAAGGAGGGTTTTTTGGTTGACGATTGACGATTGACGGTCTGTAACAAACTTTTTCTATATATCACATACATTATTTATCCTATATAACCTTTTCTTCGTATCGTCAATCGTCAATCGTCAATCTTTTATTTTTAGAATGTCTTTATTGTATTCCCTTCCATATTCGTATTGTTTTACCAGATAGTCGTTTATCCTCCCGTATTAACCCTAATTTTCCTAATTCATGGCCGGGGGGTTTTGTTTTAGACCGTCTACCGCGAAATCCGGGGGGGATTCATTCAGGGTTGACCCCGCCAGCCGCGGCGCCCTTGGCAGCTTCTTTCTTGGCTTTATATGCGGCCCGACGGCGTGCATTGATTTCTTCCTTTTTTGCATGGTAGTTATCTAATACTCTCTTATTATGTTCAGTAATATTTTCTTGTGTTTTTTTATGAAGTTTATCAAGTTTCTCATTATATTTATTTACAATCTTACTCATTGCAGGCATTTTCGCTTCAAGTTCTTCTAATTGCTTGAGACGTTCTTCGGAGATAGTTACCAATTTTCCCGACATTCTTACCTACTCTGTGGATAGAAACTTGTTTTAAGTTATGGACGTACCGTAATTTCGCGGTCGCCCCATACCTTGGGTAACCGATCCGGCTGATTGGCGTTGAGAAATCCGATAGCGACAAATTCGCCTGACCACTGCCATTCACCATCCGGTTTTGTAGTTGACCGACACCATAACCGGCGCCACCTCCCTCTTTTTGCTACACAGGACCAGCAAACACTATCATCCGACCATGACACTACATACCCCGTGTTATCCCCAAGTCCTGAATCCGTTACGAGTACACTGTCTGTAGTATGTTCTTCTTCACAGGTCTCTCCTTTCCATATCCATCCTGCCTGAATAGTTGTAATCGCTTTACGCTTGTCACCGAATAAGATTTTGAGTAATCCGCTCATATGTAATTCCCATGTGAACCCCAACACGAATGCCCCGAAGTGCCACCAGATCCAGGTCATGAACTCCCGCATCAGGATACGGCCATACCCTTGACCCCGATGTGCTGGATCTACTACTAAGGATTCTATGATCCAGAGATTCACACCTTCCAACTGTTGGGGACGCAGAACACATGTTGCTACCAGTTGATCTTCTTTCCAGAGACAGGGTATCCATGTCCCTTGAATACGTCGGTCCAGTTCCTCTTCGCCAAAGCGACTACCGATCAAGGGAACCCATGTAGACAGAGACACCGATGATCCGCCTACGCATTCAAATACGAAACCTTCTGACAGTGAATGCCGTTGGGGCGGCAACAATGTACAGTAGGGACTATCATGGGACCCCCGTGTCGTGGCCAGATCTATCCACGGATCGGACCAGATCATCCTTATTCTTTGGATAGCGCGGAGATGTTTAGATTCAAAAAGAGACCCTTTGCCATAAAAATGACACCACCTACACGAAGGAAGTCCGTCACCGAATGAATCCAATGAACGACGTTATCTCTACCGGTTCTCCGCAGCTCCAACCCCCGAAATCTACACAGATGACGGTGCCGCCTCTCAATCTTCAAGGAATCCGTGAGAAAGCGCAGAATCGGTGTGCAGACAAGTGCTGTAAGAAGAAACTCCTCTTGACAGATATGACCTGTCCAAACTGTATGGCACGATTCTGTGCGGCACATCGGCTTCCAGAAGATCACCAGTGTTCGCATGATTATCAGAAATCGGGAAAAGAACAGCTTGAAAAGCAGCTGGTGAAGGTCGTTGCAGAGAAATTGGATCGTGTCTAAAGCCGTTTCTCATAATCAGTTATAAGCATTTCAATGACCACAATGCTTCCGGTACTTGGTAAGGTACGGGCAATTTTTGCGTATGAACGCGATGAAACGGGAAAACCCACCGGTCGGTGTACACCGGAACTGGCCTTTACACCCAGTGACAATATCCGTGTCACGGCGAAGATGGATGGGACATGTTGTTATATTCAGGACGGAAAGATGCACGGTCGCCTGGATGTTCGGAATGATATCACGAAAGCGCCGGCGGATTGGTTTCCTACAGCGGGAACCGTACCCGATAAGGGTGGACACATCATAGGTTTCCGGCCGATCCTTAAGGAAGATGGAACGCTTACATCAGGAGACTTCAAATGGCACAAGGAAGCCCTGGACCCCACCGATCCGACAAAAGCGCTATTTCTGGAATGGAATCCTGATATGAAGGCGTACAAGTATACGACCCGTCCTCTTTCGGATTTCAATGGAATGACTGCCGAACTGGTAGGACCGAAGGTCAATACGAATCGTCACAAACTCCAGCGTCATGCCTACATCATTCACGGAATCACCGCAATTGATATTCAGTGGCAGGACTTTGATGCTGTAAAGGAATGGTTGGCTGGTGATGACGGAAAATACTATGAAGGGATTGTCATTCACGACTTGGGGGCACAGAAACTCTATAAGGTGCATCGTGGGCATCTGGGGATGATCGCTTCAAAAAACATCGTGGACTGGAAGGGGTGTCCTCTTCCGATCTATGAATAGGTTAATCATTACAAAACATCCAAACATCCAAACATCCAAACATCCAAACATCCAAACATCCAAACATCCAAACATCCAAACATCCAAACATAAAGACGTATTGATCTACACACTCAATGAGTCTTTCTGTACCGTTTTTGTTAGGAATGCCGCATATTCCTTGGCATATGATTGCCAACTTCAATATCCAAAAGAAGCAGCAGAACAAGCGCTTTAAGCACCTCCAGTACCGTCACGACATAGACCGCGAACCCGGTCACACATTGCGTACGGATCCCCTATGGCCAACACTGTTGGAGGCGTATCGGGTTCACCTGCATACAGGAAGGATTCGTCCATACGAAATGTTCCTTCAGAATTTCTGGGATTGTGAACATGTCCGTATTGAGTATGTTCGGTCGGAAGATTTGCCTCACATTGTCGTGGAAGAGGATGACGGTCGTGAACGGATTCGTATTACACCCGTCCTCTAACGAAACTTCCCGCGTAATCTATGTAGGAATGCCTTGAATCCAGATGGTTCGTTTACAGTGGTCAGTTTCGCTACCGTTTCTTGTAGCTGATTGATTTGCTCTTTAAGATCAAGTATCATTAAGAAGTTCGAACGATACATGCCAGCATAGTAATCCCTACAAGTAATTACAGGAATACCATCTCTAACTTCATTTGTTAGATCAAAATTAATATGAATAGAATCAGCTACCTTGTTTGTAAGCATACGTACAGTAAAATCATCCAGTCCTAGGATACACACATTTAAAATACCCCTCAATTTATTATCCGTTGCGTATGTGGTATTGAGAATCTTATCTAATTCCATTCCAAGCCGGGTTAGACGTTCACAATAGTCGGTACAGTCAAGTGCAAATATTTTTTTATCAGGATCAACCACATGTTTTATGTTTCCGCCAAAGGAGAAGTCAAGTTTCCCATATAATGTATTATATTTAATTTCTTCGTCACGCTGTTTAAAATATTCCTGTTGCTTTTTATGTTCTTTGTCTCTTTGTTGCCGTTCTTTTAGAAGCTCATCTTGTTGTTTCTCATTTTCTTCTTGTGTCTTCTTAATTTTTTCCCGATATTCACGGTATTCTTCTTTTGTTAATAGCCCCGTGTTCGTGTTAGGATTAAAACCATCGTCATGTAATGTTACGATATCTATAATAGGATTATCATTCTTACATTCTCCATTGAAAGAGAATGTAAACGTACGACAGTACCATACGTCACTCATCTTTATCGGTTGAACATACGCTGAAAATATACGAGCATTCAATTCTTTCGGGCGCAATGTTTTACGAAGTTTATCTTCCACGGGAAGGGTATCCATAATTTCAACATTGTATGTACCATCCCATTGTTTATAATTCGTAAATGTAAATGGAAACTTTCCATTGTATACAACCGCGGTCATCGTAGTATATAGTACGTAGAATAATTTATGCTGCAATTACCGCGTAAACAGGAAGAGGTACTGATATTCGTATCCGATCGCTGTCAGATCCACATGCGTCTGGAGTTTGAACCCCACGTCCTCAATTTCCTTCACCATCGTCTCAATATTGGGCATCCAGACGCGCTGTTCGTGATGACGCTTGCGACCATCCTGGAATGTGAAATCCTCCACATAGGCGGCCCGTGATCCATGGAGTTGGAAGTCCCCATGATACTCAAATTCCTCAAAGGTCACCTGACTCTTGGTCACGCGTTCATCCGCGTATTTTTGTACGGAAAATCCAACAAAAGGCGACGCCGACTCCAGAATCGGATCAAACTTCAATTTGTTCACGATGTGCACACAGAGGACTCCACCAGGTGCCAGCCACAAAAAGGCATTCTTGAGCATTTCCGTTCGTTTCGCTTCCAGGTAGATGGTGAAATAGTACATCGTGATCAGATCCGTTTGTTCCGCAGGCATCATGGTGGCCTCCGTGGCATCTCCTACGCGATAGAAATCCGCCGATTTCGGATATTTCCGTTTGGCTTCCGCGATCATGTGGGCGGATTTATCATACCCCACTACGGAATGGACTCCCAACTGACGGAAGACATCTACATGGAGTCCGGTTCCACAGCCGATGTCAGCAATTCGCAGAGCATTGATATCCCGCCCTTGACTCTTCATCCAATCAATTGGTGCCTGCACTTCGGCCCCTGCCCGTGCTCCAGGTTGGACCAGAACATCATACACTTTAGAATAGAACTTATCATAACATGCATCATCCACCCGTTCATCCATCCCATTTTCTCCAGGGTTTGCGAAGCCTTCAATCGTCGCCAAGTCCAAATCAAGATCCAATGCCCTGCGACGCTTATATGACTTCATCAGTTCCCAGAGATATGCAATACAGAACAAGAGTACCACGATTCCCAGGATCAGTGGCCAAATGCTTTCAAGATCAAACTCCATGTTCCCCCTATCCTACGGTAATATTTCCGATTCCTCTTCCGAACCCACATTAAGGGAATGCCGCCCGCGCGTGTAACACTCTGTGGCTACGAACTGTCGGATGTACGTAAGAATCTACGGGATGCCATTGATCGCCGTGATGCCCGTATCGCCAATCGCTGGACCGCCGAACTGGTCGCGACTCCCGGTGCCATTGGATCTCTGTGGGCCTCCTACTGGGTGGCATGGGCTTCCGCACAAGGCGCCGGATCCCCCTCACTGACGATACCGATTCTCTTACACCAGACCTGGGAAAAGATTGTCCCCATTGCGCACGAATGCGGGACGAATTGGTCCCAGTTTCGGAATGATACCCGTGTACGGGCGATCTGTGGAGAAATGACAAAACGGCTCTTGACGCAGCCCCGACCAACACCCGTTGTCTGGCCCTCTAAGGAGATTATCATCTATGATGTGAGCACGATGCGTTCGGGACCACTTCCTGCCGCCGCGGATTCCTCCATTGTCCTACGAGTATGGGACCGTGATGAGGATGCGATGGAGCTCCGCTTTATGGCCGGACGTTGGATTGATGCACTGCAGCGCGGAGACATTCGTTCGGCCCTCTCTGCAATTGCGTGGACGATGATGACACCCCAACAGCAGGGTCTCCAAGTAGCACCAAAATGTATGCCCCGTGGACCAGCGGATTTGCCCCCAAAACAACAGAAATCACCGATTTGGTTCTGGTTGGCCATCGGGAAATCCCTTCTTTCCTCCCGCAAGGAGACTCTACACCGGGGCTGGACCACGTTCCAGGAGTATATGATGAGCGCCTTCCGTATGCATACCAAACGGTGGACAGCGACGGATCGTATGCGGCTTCTGTTGGCCTGGACACTGCACATTCGGGCCTCTATGATACCCCAACCTGAAAGTATTTGGACCGCCCCACCGATCCAACAGACACATCAGGAAATAGAAATTCCCTATCAAGAAATCGCAGCGGAGTTAGCGGATCCAAACAACGTCGTGATGCCCGTAGAACAGCGTAATAAACCGCCACCCCTCACGGAAAAAGAGGAGAAGAAACTGGCGGAAATGCGATCCCAAGAACGAATGCGGGAGACGGATGCGAAGATCATGGCGATGTTAGGGCTGGACAACGACGATTAATGCAAAAACAAACTTGACACGGGTCAAATACCCATGCGACCTCTGTAACGTACACGACGAATACGATGTCTGCCAAGATGCGCGAAGCCGAAATCCACTCTCTTGTGAAGCGCCTGGAAGCGGCGAATCATGCATATCATAACGGTCTTCCCACTCTTATGGGGGATGACCAGTACGATGCCCTTCTGGATCAACTCCGCGATGCGGCACCAGATCACCCCTTTCTCTTCAAGGTGGGGGCCCCGATTTCTGTAGGGGATGAAGTCACTCTGCCGATTCCTCTTCCGTCTCTCAATAAGATCAAACCCGACGGTAGTCTCCAGAAGTGGGCTGCAAAGTGTGGGTCCGCGAAGGAGTATTACATTTCCGCCAAGCTGGATGGTTGTTCGGCCCTCTGGCTTCCGCGGACAAAGAAACTCTATACCCGTGGAGATGGTGTGAAGGGGCGTGATATTTCTATCTTTGTCCCTTATTTCAAGGGGCTCATCAGTCCTACCGGGCCTCATGAAATCAAGGCGGTACGTGGGGAACTTATTATGCGTACGGATTCCACCCTCATTCCGACGGGAAAGTTGGCCCGTAACATCGTGGCCGGTGCCCTGAACCGTCAGGAAGTGGATCGCGCACTCTTTGGAGAAATCCGTTTCGTGGCCTACGAACTCATTGATCCGTTTTCCGTAGCCCCGTCGGATGCGGCGAAGCTGCTCAAACAGGCTGGCTTTGAAACGGCGCGTGGAACCGTAGTACCGACGGCGGAATTCACAGAATCGCATCTGTCGGAACTCTTCAGCAGTGGAGAAGCGGTGTCGCCGTATCAGATGGACGGGATTGTGGTGGCACCGAATGTAGCCCGTACGACACCGGCTACCGAATTGCGTAACGGACAGTCGGTGAATCCGGCGGATCGTGTGGCCTGGAAGACCCGACAGACGGCGGTGACCCGTCGTACGACGGTGCGGTCGGTGGAATGGAACATCAGCCATCAGCGAAACATGATTCCCCGTGTGCTCTTTGATCCCGTGGAACTTCAGGGGGCGACGATTTCTGCGGCCACGGGTCTGCATGGTCGTTGGATCTTTGCGAACAATGTGGGTCCCGGTGCCGAAATTGAGATCCGACGTGCGGGGGATACGATTCCTCAGATCATTGCGGTGCACACGGCTGCACCGGGAGGCCCGGCCATGCCGCCGAAGTATCAGTGGGAGAATGATAGTCCTACTGCTATTCATATTAAACCGGTGGAAGGAGAGGGGGAAGAAGAGACCACGCTGATTCGTCTGACGCATGCTCTCCAGGAATTGGGCGTGGAAAATGTGGGCCCAGGGCTGGTTGCAAAGATGTACGAAGCCGGATTCACAACCCTGAAGGCGATTTATGATGCGACGGCGGCGGACTTTGCCGAGAAAGTGGACGGTTGCAAACAGAAGATGGCGGAACGAATCTGGATTGGCCTGCGGGTCAATCAGGCGGATTGGACGGAATTGAATCTCATGGCGGCCTCCTGTACGATGCCGCGGGGTGTGGCCCATACGAAACTCCAGCCGCTCCTGGCTATAGAACCCAATCCGACCAAATGGACTTCTTCGCTCTTTCAGGGAAAGCGACCGGCCGGTCTCAGTGACAAAACAGTGGATGCCATCGTGGCTGCTATTCCGGCGTATATGAATTGGCGGTCTGCGAATTTCCCTGGTCGTAAGATGCCATCCGCCGATACGATTACGTCTGCGCCTCCGAAGATTCAGTCTTCCGGCAAGGTGATTGTCTTTACGGGGTTCCGTGACAAGGATCTGGAAGCCAAACTGGCAGCGGCGGGACACGAAATTGCGGCCGGTGTGACGAAGAAGACCACACATGTGGTGCACGCAGATGGGCCGACACCGACCTCTACGAAGATTACAAAAGCACAAGAATCGGGTATTGCGGTGATGTCTGTAAGTGATTTCCGTGCCGCCTTCGGTTTCTAAAAAATAAAGTCCGCAGTCAAGCATAGAGGATGCAAGCCGTAAAGGAGTTATTAATTCCGAAGACCGGTGGAACGGACGAATTGCCGTTTGTCGTACATATTGCCCTGGCTGTCATTGTCGCCTTCATGGTTTTTGCCCTGTTTGCCATCCCCCTTCTTGTGAATACAAGTGGCGCGCCGAAAGCGCCTCCAAAGGGCTGGGCCGACAATGACTATGATGCGATGCGCGGAAATCGGGAATCGCTGTGGACGTATTTGGAGACAAAGAAAATCCCCGAAACAACTCCGATTACGGCATTCAGTATTGCGACGGCAAACTTCGGTGGGATCTATACGGAAGGAATGAGTGGCCGTCAGCCCTGGTTGGGATCGGTGAGTGCGGAAGCAGCCCGACTCCAAGTAGAAGCCGGTGCCCGTGCAATTGTCTTTGATATTTGGCCGGATCCCAGTAACCCGCGTATGCCCGTCGTTGCCTCTATGGTGGATACGAACGAATGGGGTATTCAGCGATGGTGGAAGAATTATGGACTTGGTAATGGTGTAGGGCGTTACAGTAACTGGCAGATGCTCAGTCGGAATGTCGGAAATGTGAGTGAAATCCTGAAGACCACCATGGATGCGGCGTTTGCGTCTACACCGAATATTCAGAATGATGACCCCTTCTTTTTGATTCTCAATCTCCATGGCCCTATGAGTACTTCATATCTGGATTATTTAGGAAATGTTGTCCAGAAAGCAGTAGGTGGTCATACCCTATCGGCAGAATGGAATCGGGCCCGAAACCAGGACAAGTTCTGTCAGACGGCGGTTTCCACCTTCAAATCCAAGGTCGTCATCATTGTAAATCCCGATATCCAGTCAGGTTACAAATCATTACCGAATGTCACTAACATTACCTCCTTCAATGAAGTTTTCCTAAATTCTACCACACTTGGAGAAATGACCAATATCATAACCAGTCAAGATCGTCAGGTTGTGTTTGACCCTTCCAGTATTTCTACACTCACCGCCGTCAGTCAACCGAACTGTGACAGTACGAAGACGTCCAAACAAACTCTTCCCATGACAGGATTCTGTGTGATTCAGCCTTCTATTGGGGGACAGACCACCGATAACACAGAACTGTTCCGTAATGATTCGGATTTTACAAAGTGTATAGGTTCCGGTGCTCAAATGGTGGCTGTAAATCTTTTTTCGGAAAATACATCGGATGCAGTTCTCACACAGTGGTTCACCCCGGAGTATTTCGGAAAGTACAGTTTCAAGAGTCTAATGTAGTAGAATAGATGATTTTTTTTCGGAGGATGAAGATAGGGGAATGACGAAGACATCATCGTCCGAAAAAAAGAATGCTAAGGTCACCATTGACGAACTGGTGGACCTTTCCCGTGCTGCCGCTGCAGAAGCCGCCGAATTTCAGGAGCGTTTCGCTGCAGAGGACACCGAATCCCGTAAGATTGTGAATATTATGGAGGATTTTTTGCGCAAGAAAGGGCGGGTTGCCTACGGGGGTGCAGCCATCAATGCCCACTTATCGCAGAAGAACAAGTTTTACGACCCTGCTCTGAACTTACCGGATTACGATTTCATGACACCGGATCCGCTACAGGATTGCGCGGATCTGATTGTAGAATTCCAGAAGGAGGGGTTCACCGAAGTGGAAGCGAAGTTCGGCATCCACGAAGGCACCTACAAGATATTCGTGAATTTCCGTGCGGCTGCGGATATTACCTATATGCCCCCCGAAATATATGAACGGGTCCTAAAGGATTCTTCCAAGATTGACGGAATTCGGTATGCCAGTCCGAATTTTCTGCGAATGAATATGTATCTGGAACTTAGTCGGCCCGCGGGTATGGTAAGTCGGTGGGAAAAAGTCTACAAACGTCTGCTTCTGTTAAATGAGGAACACCCGATCAAGGCGGGACACTGTTCGTCCAAACTCTTTGAGGCGGAACCGGCCACCGAAAAATCCGCCATTCGGAATAATCGTATCATCGGAATCGGAATTGATGCCGGTGCCATATTTCTGAGCGGAATTCAGTATATGTTAGATGAAACGGATGTCACCAGTAATGAAGTCATCATGATGATGACCCCCCATTATCAGCAGTTGGTCGTAGATATCGTCGCCGCTACCCAGTTGGTCCCAACACCCTATGAAGAACTGGGGGAACTCTTACCTCCCCGTACAGAACTGCATACCCGAAGTGGAAAACTGGTAGCCGTTGTCTTTGAAACTGTGGCCTGTCATTCCTACACCACTCTGCCCTCTCCCGTCGGATATCGTATGGCTTCGTTGGATCTCTTGATTCAGATGTATTATGCGATGTATTTTGCGGAGTTACAGGGTTATGTACCCTACCGTCTCCTGTGTGTGATTCAGGCACTTGTACAGATGGAAGACGAACAGCGTCGCAAGGCGGTTATCACCGGCGAACCGGCCTACGATGTCTTTCCTCTGGAATGTATTGGACACCAACCCACGATGCCCGAACTCAAACGGGCACATCGTCAGCGTGTGTTACAAAAACGCAGAGAATTAGCCGGTGTGATGTGGAAACCATCTTCCAGTGTTCGGGCTACACAGAGAAAGCGGAAGTCATCACAACATCGTAAGAGAACGTCTACTTCGCGACGGCCCCGTGCGTAATTCCGAACCGTTTTCCAGTAACCTGGGCATACCCCTTGCGCAGAAGACCTTCTACACAGCGGGATAGACAATGCGTATCGTAACGGCTATTGTGCATGGCTTCTCCCTGGATATCGTAGGGATGACCATAAATCCATTCATAGAGTTCATTGAGGCGGGGAAGTTTCCATACGGTGGCATTCGGATCTCGTTTCATGTGGGGGTTCGCTGTATAGTACGGGCTGGGAATACATACAATGTCCCGGGTTTCACGCATAGTACATACATCCTGTACAGTAGCGGGCCAGAGTTGACGAAGACGACTGGCGACCCCGGTGTCGGACGTACGCATGGATTCCGCGTAGGCAGCGGCCCGGACTACGGGCTTGTCAAAGCCCAGATTGTGAGCTATGACAATATCTACCGATTGCAGTACATCGGCAAATTCCAGAAGTGCTCCAGCGGCAGGTGTACCTTTACGGGATGCTTGTTCGGTGATCCCATGGATTGCGGCTGCCCCGGCATCCCAGGAGATGGAAGGGTGAAGGGCCAGGATATGATCCCGTTTACTCTCTAACTGGAGACCTCTTCCGGATTCTTGGATTGTGTAGATTTCCCAACTGAGTTGCAGAATTGCGGGCCAAGCCTCTGGCATGGTATGTGGTGCATTTTTATTCTTAGGAAGACCGTTCGTTTCGGTATCAAAGAGAAGGATTCGGGGGGAAACAGACATCGTACAATGTACACGCCAAACGCGGGTTGCGGTCAACTTTTTTACCACCCGGCGCCAAAAAAAATCGGCGCCCCTACTATACAAATGGCCCGTCACATGAAGCACACCCGCAAGGCAGCCCGCAAGACCCACCGCAAGCAGCGCAAGTCCCAGAAGCAGCAGCGCAAGCACTAAGGGGGGAGGTTCCATCCCCCTGGACCCCCCTTTTCTATAGAGCCCCCTGGCTTTAAGTTTATAGGGGGATGCAGGACTTCATACAATCACACAATTCCTCTGTTTAAGCGCGTTTCGTAAAACTCTTAAACAGTGGCATATCTTCTACGCGTTGTTTGTTCGCCTTCTTCTGTTGCGATTCAGTAAACGGCAGAACAGCCCGGACCGGTGCAAAGGATTTCCGGTGCAGTGCATGAGCACCCCAGGTCTTCAGCCCTTCCATATGTTTCGCCGCCCCGTATCCCATATTACTCCCGAACCCATATCGTTCATCCAGTGTCGGATCCGCGGCTACCATCTCTTTCACCCAGTCATCATGCGCCTCCTTGGCAAGAATGGATGCCGCCGCAATGGACAAACAGGTGGCATCCCCGTCCACAATCGTGTACCCCGGCACCATCTCTCCTTCTGCACTCTTCCAGGGGTCCCAGACATCTCCATCCACCAGAATACGTTGGAACGGAGTCGTACATTGATCCAGGGCCCGATGCATGGCCGCCATATCCGCACGGAGAATGTTGATACGATCAATTTCCTCCGGTTCCGACCACGTCACGACGGTTTCAATGGCATTTTCCCGAATATAGTCCGCAAGAACGGCCCGACGTCGCGGGGTTAATTTCTTACTGTCAGTAATCTGACGGAGTACGACACCATTATCAAAGTAGGATTCATCCTCCGGTGACATGATAGCGGCGCCGACATAGAGGCGCCCCCAGAGTGATCCACGACCGGCTTCATCCAGCCCGATTTCTACTTGTCCGTCATCCATCCATACCCGCTTTCGTTCATTCGCATTCGTAATTGTTGCTGCCGTCTTCGGCATTACTGCATCCAGTACACTCATTTTCCGTACCCTTAGTAATGAGTACCGCTATTCTGTCACTTTTACTGTTATTCCTGGTATTCTTAGGGTTGTGGATGGGGCGTCCGCACGTGGAACGTTTCATGAATCCACCGAAGATGGAAGAGCTCTTAGTCGTATCTCCTACGATGGCAAATCTCTTGGCTACACCAACGGTCAGTGAACACGAACAACCTCTCCAGATCAATCCTCTGGAACGTGATCAGGAAATCCAGAAAGTAGCGGAAGATCGCGACAGTGCTGAAGATGAACGACGTCGGTGCCCCACCTGTCCTACATGCGAAGTCTGTAAGAAGTGTCCCGATATGAGTCAGTACATTCGGCGTGACGAAATTCCCTGCTGGAACTGCACACTATAAACTTGACATCCACATATTTTTAACGATCATAACATTACGATGACCCGTGAAGTAATTGTAATGGTAGGATATCCTGGATCCGGCAAATCCACGTATGCAGAATCTTTGGTGGAGAAGTCTAATTACTATCGTGTTGATGGCGACAAGTACAAAACTCCACAGGCAATGGTGTTAGATGCTCTCAAACATGCCAACGACCGTTCCATTATCTTTGATTCCACCGGTGGAACCAAACAACGACGTCAGACCTTTGTAGAGTTTGCAAAGTCTCATACTCTTCCGATTCGTGCAGTATGGGTAACAACTCCGATAGAAACCGCTCTTATCCGTAATTCTCAACGCCCCGTACCTGTTCCACCGATTGCCCTCTACAGTTATCGCAAACACTTTGAGGAGCCTACGGTGGAGGAAGGATTTACGTCTGTGGAGCGTGTAGAGTAGAACAAGAACAATAAGAAGAATCAAATCCCAGAATAAGGAAGATGTCATCCCCTACGATTTTAACGGCAGCGGTTGCCATTTTTGTCATTGCTGCCCTTCTCTATTACCAGAGTGTCATGACGAAGGTGGAACACTTTGTGACCTACGATGATAATACGATCGGCGATAAAGTTCCGGCGGATTTGAATCGTGCGAATATTGCCATTCCGAATACACTTCTTCCTACCTCCGGTCAGCGCCCTCAGGGAATTCCCGGCGCAATGTCGGCGCCCAGTGAAGCCCTGGCCACCCGTAAGGACCTGGGAGAATTGGACGACAAGATCATGACGTGGTTGGATGCCGCCAGTCAGCGGGAACGCGCCAATCCGATTTCGTTGACTCCGGAACAGCTCCAACAGCGTGCCATCCTCCAGGCCCGACTCTCCGATGTTCGTCGGCAATTGGGAACCGGTCTCATTACCGACAAGGCCGCGGCCATCAACCAGGAAATTATGCGACTCCGCAGTGAAAATGAGGGATGGCAGAAGGCTGCTCCTACACTGGCCCAGGTCAATGACTTTGCCAAGAATGTTCCAGGCGATGCCTTTCTGACCGCCGAACAGTATACGGTATTCCGCGGAATGTTTATGGCGGGAATCCACGAATACGAAGGACATACACAGCCGGATCCTCTCCAGAAGATTCGTCTGCAGCAGCTCCAGGTTCTCCAACAGGATCTGGTTGCCACCGAACGCAAGTTCAATCCACCCCCGATTCGTGCTTCCGCTGCCCGACTCTTCCTCCAGCAGATGATGAAGCCCGATCAGCCCCTGCCCACACTCTTCAGTATGGAACCCAATCCGGCCACTGTTCCACGATCTACCAAGCCCCTGGATGTTATCCAACAGCTCAAGGATATTCAATGGAAACTGACGATCACGTATAATCCGGCTGAACAGGAATTACTCCGCACCATATCGGATATGGTAGATCGCATGGAATCCGGCGAAGCGAGTTCTTCGGAAGTGGCAAATGCCCGGCAACAGTTGGTGGAATACCAGCACGAACGCGCCCCGCAGCCGATTGGTTCGGCCAATCCGTCCCATGTGGCCTCCCTGGACTATGACCCATCCGCGCTGGTAGAACGCGCGAATACTCTGTGCGATCAGATCCGTGAAGCATTTCCAGGGGATGCCCTGGCCCTGGGGTGTCCGAAAAAGAAGATTACGGATACCTTCCAGGCCGAAACCGCGATCAATACAGTCTGCAATCGGTTACGGTATTCGGTTCCCACCGTGAGTCCCGCACAGTTCAATTGTCCCAGACATGTGGTATGAACGAACAAAACCTTTCCGTAAAGTAGTAGATGAAGCAGTATATGCCCCAGATTGTCACCCTGATTGTCGGGGTTCTCCTTGGTTATCTCCTGAGTCGTAGCCGTATCATGGAAGCGTTCGTGGATGTCACCGAATACGAATGCAAGGTCTGCCGGAAGCCGCGAAAGCACTGTCATTGTCCCCTGGGACCCGGCGGAGAAGATCCTCTTCCGGATCAGAACAAGTGTCCCCAGATTGACTGGTCCAAGTATGTTCTCAAGGCATCCGTCCCACCGTGCCCTCCCCAGCCCGATATGTCCAAGTATATGCTGAAGACGGAATGTCCTTCACCCCCCGATATGTCCAAATACATCCTGAAGTCCGCGGTTCCTCCTTGCCCACCTTGTATTTCTACTTGCAACAAGCCCTGTAAGATCGGTGACTGCCCTCCTTGCCCGCGTCCCCGTTGCCCTGTAGTAGAATGCCCGAAGCCGAAGGAATGTCCCCCCTGTGCTGCGGTAGAACCCCCGCGCTGCCCAGAACCCACGGTCAGTTGTAAGGCGAAATACGAACCGGCGGATCCCTGGTTAGTCCGTCCTCTGCTCTCTACCATTAGTGGACTCAACTAATTCAATCATGAACAGATACAGATAATATATAGTTATTTTTGTTACAGAAACTGCAAATAATCTGTAACAAAAGTAAGGAATGGATACGCGATTTTGGGGACCGTCGGGATGGCGGCTCCTGCACTTGATTACTGCCGAACCCTTTACCAGTGAACAGCACAAACAGGATGTCCTTGAATGGTTCTGTCTGCTCCCGTATGTGCTTCCCTGTAAGTATTGTCGGGCCTCCTTTTCGGACTATCTGAAAGTCCAGCCACTCACGTTGGAAATCATGAAGACACCGGCGACCTTTGGAAAATGGATCTACGATATTCACAATCGTGTAAATGAAAAACTCCGTGGTCAGGGACTCATCACAGAGAAGAATCCTTCGTGGTCCGACGTCCGTCAGCGATATGCGGGAATTCATAAGGGACTCTGTTCGGAAACACCCCTTCTGGGGTGGGATTTTATGACCTCTGTGGCGTTTACGACCCCCGATGCATCGTATACGCCGAATCCGATGCCCGATACTCCCGAAGGATACAAAGAAGATCAGGACAGCTGGTGTATGAAGACACGAAACCGATATAATTTACTTACACGGGAGGAACGACTGACGAAACTGAAGACTTGGTGGTGCGCCCTGCCCAAGGTACTGCCGTGTGAGACTTGGCGGGCCGCATGGGCTTCCGCGGTGCAGAAGCATGGTGCCCCTCCTTTACCGCGGGGACGGAAAGCGGTGATGCGTTGGATGTGGTCCGTGGAGCAGGACGTCTGTGCCGGTCTTCGTTGCCCGACCCCACATTCTTCACTCCCTGCGATGAAGGCCGAACTGAAGGCTTTTGAGAGCGGTTGCGCGAAGGCCCGTCGCGGGAAGACTTGCCGTGCGAAGAAGGAGAAACGCCGGCATCAAATTCGCCAAACACGGAAAGCCCAAAAGGGATGGGTATTTTAGTATCCGTGGAGGTCCAACCAATCCCGTGATATCGCGACTGAAATACAGAATACAGGGCCTTTTCCACGGAAGACCCGTTTGTAATATAATGCTGTACATAAGACCAAATATCCCGTTCCGATGCCCCTGTTAAGTCCAATGGTATCGCAACGGTATGAATACGACCGCCCCAGAGTAGTTGGCGTTCCATATATGTTTTACACACTTATCTCTTAAAACCCCGACATTCATTCCAGAATTTCCGGCGCCCACCATAGAAAGATGATGAAGCTTGGATCTATGAAGCCAAACTGGGTTCTGATTACAGGGATTGTTCTTGTTCTGGTATATCTCTATTTCCAGCGCCAGCGTGCCAGTCGTCGCATGCTCCCTGGATTCGGTGTGGATCGTTACTACGAATTCTTTGAAGGCGCCGAAACCAAGTTCTATATGTTTGGAGTAGACTGGTGCCCGCATTGCAAGACAGCGAAGCCCGAATTCACCCGTATGGGGTCTACAGCGACCATCGGCGGCCAGACGGTCCGGATGGTTTACGTAAATCCCGAAAAAGAGGCGAAGCTTGCAGAAGGGTTCCAGATTGATGGTTATCCGACATTCTATCTCCAGACGGCGGCGGGCAACAAGCTGAAGTACAATGGTCCCCGCACAACTCAGGGATTCCAGGACTTTTTACGTGAGCAGCTTTCTGCCTAAATGCTAACCAGGCACTCCCCGACGCAATCCCCTGCTGAAACAGTTCCACATATGCCTCCTGGGGTGCCTGAAAGTCGACAGCGGTCAGAGTTTTATTATTTACCGCGATCCAGAAGCGGGGGATCTTATCCGTTGTAGGATTACGAAGACGCAACATAAACTGGACGATCCCCGACATATAATCGCTCAATGTGGTGATGGGTCCCGGTGGTGTACGACGTTGTTTTCCAATCTGATTATCGTTACAGACAATTACCAGAGTTCGGTATTTGTCCGTGACACATTCCCATGGATATGTTTCCACAACTGCGCCATCACAGAAATAATCGCCCGATGCATCCCGCCATGGGGTATACAAGAGAGGAATGGACGACGATGCCCGAATTGCGTCCAGAATGCGCATATGTGGGGTATTCTCCAGACAGCACACCAACTGTCTCCCTTGACTGACGTTTGTGGTAATAATCCCCAGGCGTTTGACATGGGGGCGTTCTCTGGCCAAATCCGTAAAGGTCCACGCGGATGCCCCGGGTTCCCATGTATCAATGAGTTTCCCCAGATAGTCCACCAGGCCCGCACCGGAATCAATTCCCCAGTGCGACGCATAATCTATGATCAATTCCTCTTGTATATTCAACATTGCCCCCATACGGATGTGTTCGGAACATGTACGAATCCACTGTGGAGATACTCCGATGGCCCCAAAGAAGGCGGTTACGGATCCACCCGAACATCCGTACCATTCGGTAACATCGGAAAGAACATTTTCTTCTGATTCCAGGAGTGCGGTAAGAACACCGAATTGACCGACCGTCCAGACACCGCCCGAACTGAACGTAACTGCGTGTGGTTTCCAGGCCACCATTCTCTTGATAAAGCAAGGGGAATGGCATATCAAACTCCACCGCAGTTGGCACCCGAAGATCTTTTTCAGGAACAGGCGCGGTTGGATGAAGCCCGGCTTGTTGTCTACAATCGTATTCTGGCGGCGATTCATAAAAAAATTAAACATACCTCAAGTCTCCAGAATTCTAATCAGATGACATATTACGACTTTCAGGAATGGCAACCGGGATGTCCACGATTTGATGTCAAGGACTGTATTCTGTATATTGTCTGGAATCTGCGTAATTCCGGATTCAAAGTACTGTATGTATCTCCCAATCGTATTATCATTAACTGGAAGGATCAATCTGTACAGTATTATCAGGAAGATTCTCCAATTCGTCAGGCGATGCTTGCGACGGCCCAGCAGAAGAATCCCCCTCCTCTGCCTCCCCCTATGCCAGCAACAGGGAAGGAAAAGAAGAAGGCTGGGTCCTATCGTCCACCGGCGGAAGGTATTTTGGGACTATTACAGGGCGGGAACGGTGCATCCAAAAAATCGGGATCCACCATTACGTTTATTTAGTGCTATTCTAACCATCTCAATACGCTTCCCAACGCTTCACCCACCGACCCGCGGATCGCATTCCGCCCTTCATGAGATACTGTTTGCCCTTCCCCGCAACGGCAGAGGCATACCGTAAAAGTGTATCCATCGCCAACAGAATCAGGAGACCGATCGCCACAAACAGAAAGAGTTCGGCCGTACTCTGCAGAGGTGTCGGAGTCCCCAGAGATTCCAGCTGTCGGGTCAGGGTTTCCAGGCGCTGATTGAGTTCACTTGGAATTGCGGACATAGAATCTATTTGACGACTATTGACGGGTACCAACGCTGTGGAAGACGGTGATACTACGTTACGCCAGAGTGTGGGTTGTCCATTGACATTCACGGAACCGTCGGGCCGGGGCAGTGGTGTCGTCTTGGCCCATTCGGGTTCTAACATGAAGGATTTCTCCCATGTATCATTGGATGCCGTATTTCCGGGGAGTGGAAACATATCATCCAGAGAAACACCGCTCATGAGAGACCCCGGTTTCGTACCCGAAGACCCGCCCAGAATATCGTCCTTGTATACGGGGCGATCCGCGGGACGATCCGGATCGGGTGCCCCAGGAAGAGGCGGAGGAACGGACAGGAAGGATTCCCGTACCATCTCACCGGATCCATTCACTGTACCGATGCGTCCTTTCTCCTTCTTTTCCTTCTTCTCCTTCTTCTCTTTTCCGGACCCCGGAGTCATAATAGGTCCGGTAAACGCTTCATCAAAAGAACAAAAGCCGTTCATAATCCCCCTACTGGAGGCAAAGTTCTTTTGAGGAGCCACGAAGCGCTTAAATCCGCCGCGATGAGTAATGGAAGCCCATCTGGCCATGTATGTTCTCTGGATATTACTGTTTGTCTGTATGGCGGTCATCTATATGGCCTACAAACAGCATACACGGATCCTCACAAAAAAGACGGTGGAACCCTTTGCCATTGCGGGAATGGATCTCCAACAGATGTCTATGCAGGCCCTGGACTCTGCCCCCTCCACCTCCGAAGTGAAGACGCATTATAAGAATCTCCTACTCTTTGCGGATGCTGATATTCGGGGACAAGGAACCAAGGCATTACGGATTCTGGCCGATTTACGGGACCGACTGTTCGGGATTCGTGATTTCCGTCCGGATCTGATGGTAGAAGATGTATTGGCCGATTGGCCGGATTGGATTCCCCCATTGGACCCGACCATGCAAGAGCCCGCGCCGGATGTGACAACAGCGGTGAATTCCGAAGTGCGTATCCTGGCCTACTTACAGCGTTACTATCCGGAGGAACCGAATGTGGATGAACAGACGGGCGCTGTGATCCGGAATCTGATTGAGGATTTCGGATATCGGTTTGTATTCCAGAAAGGTAAGGAAACTGTGACCTTGCGTACGGATTTCTTACGAGAACCGCTTCTCCATAATTGGGTGAATCCGACAACCGTTGCCCTACCACCGGCGTAAAACACTGCATAGAGAGTAGAGAATGCAAGCCCCCGCTCCCCCGACACTACGTCTTCATTGGATTCCGGTAGAGCCATCCTGGGTAGTTGCGATGGGCATGATTCTTCTGGCTGTGCTCCCGCACCAAGTCCCCCTTTCCTTTCGTAAAGCGATTCATCATACCATACTCTTCCCGTGTTTCCTTGGTATTGCAGCTTGGTTATACACAAAAGTCCCCGTCTTAGGAATGGCTATGTTTCTCATGATTTCGGGAATTCGGATGGCAAAACTCACGGAAGCATTTGCTCCCCAGACACTTATTCAGGACAAAGTACATGAAAAGAAGAAGGTCTGGTTCGGCGAAGAAGTAATGTCCGAAGATCCTCATACGATTCAGGAGCGCACCGACAGTCCTGGTCTGATCCGTGATCATGTTACCGAACAGGACGCCAAATCCTGGTTCGGGGAAGCAGCCTTAGATGAGCATACCACAGAAATCCAGGAACGTCCGGTTGCATCTACAAGCCCGTACAACTCCTATACGGAATACGAACAGCATTCTCTGGGACAACATCACTAATTTCCCGGTATGAGATAGGAATGAACGTGATTGCAGTGTTAGGGAGACAACCGCTCTTTCAGTTCTTGGCAGCATGGATTGTCCTTTTAGTTACAGATATGTATTCGGGTGTACGATTTGCACCAGTTATTGCACTTGGCATATGGATTCTCTGGATTCAGTGGTCAAGAAAACAACAAACGTCTTCGTTCAATCTCCATGTATAATCCGAACAAAATCGCCATCCGGAATAGGGGAAGATGGTCAAGACCAAACAGAAAGAGGAATCCGTTCAGCCACAGCAAGGGGGAATGGCCCCGATCTCTGCCACGGCAGCCGTACCGAATACATTTCTGATGTCACTCCACGAAATCAATATGAACCCGTATGTCCTGGGGTTCGCGTATATTTTGCTCAATTTAGGTGGGCGTTTCATGGCTCTTTCTGTGACTCCTGGTCAGGAAGCCTTCCTCCAGAATATTGTCTTCCGTCCACTGCTGCTGTTTGCCATCATGTTCATCGGTACACGTAACATGGTCGTCGCATTCTGGATGACATTGGTTGTTCTATTACTCTTACACTATCTATTTAACGAAAACTCTTCCTGGTATCTTCTGAAAGATTGGACTGCGCATCATGCCTAAGGTGTTGTGTCCGGTGACTATTCTAAACATCTAAACATCTAAACATCCTGTGACATTCACACCATGTTTAGAAATCATATTGTACGGTCGGAACTTAGATATTCAGATTCATCGTAGCGCCGGCAGGTACGGTGGCGGTACTCTTACGACCCCGACGACGGGCGGTATTCATGGTACTTCCACTTCCAACACTGCCATAATCATCCGTATTCAGGAAATCAGAGAGAGGATCCGACGAAGAACCTACTCCTTCGCGCAGAATTGACACTCCACGCGGTGGTGTCGGAGGTGGTCCATTCGGCGTGAAAATATTGGAGTTAAGTCCAACGGGATTCCCTGCCGCGGCATCCACCATACGTTCGGTTTCAAACGCCTTCAGGATATCATCCACGTTCCCTGGTCCACTCATTTCACGACGGGCGCGTGGAGCTGGATCAATCGTTGCTGCAGAGGCCGCCATATTAAATGGAACTCGTGCGGACTGCTGACGTGGGGGGGAAGGTGGTGCCGGTGGTTCATACGGCGCAGAGGAGATTCCCCCCATCGTACCACCAACCCCTGCGGCTGTCATGAAGTTCCCAATCCCCCCACCCATTTTGGCCGCCATCGCCGCCGCAAACTGACGCTGGAGTTCCGGGTTTTCATTGAGAACATCGGTCATCCCAGGAATCCCTGAACGTTCTGCAGAGGTGTTTGTAATATGATACATCACGGCGGAAATACCCAGGGTACCCGCAATACGGGCTAATGGATGCATCTTTTCCTTGTTTTTGTACATATCGTAAAGTTCTTCAAATTCTTTGTCAAAATCCTCCAGATTCGTATGGACGGATTCCGACCAACCCTTGAGGCGCGGCTTCATGGGAAGCTTGGATCCGTACCGATCACTGGCAAATTCCACACCGGTGACAAAGGTCATCAGAAGATTTCGCTGGAATCGGAGAGAGGCTTCCAGACCACGGGAATCCGTACGGGAATCGTATTCATCCTGGATTTCTTCCAGAGAGTTCTGCATAGACATCATCGCACCCCGAACACCGTCACTGTCCAGGCGCTTGAGTTTGGTCAGGAGATCCTTCTTCTTTCGTGCCTCTTCTTCTTTGGAAATACGGGCAACCGAAGAATCCGCGGATTCCATAATACCACCGTTACCAGCACCATTGATGACGAAAGGGGTATCATTTCCTGACGACATACTGATACCGATGTCACTAATTCCGGGAGCTGCATCCAGATTCACCACTTCCAGATCATCCACCGGGCGGAGTTGAATCTGAGGAATTTCCGATCGCGTTTCCCCGCCACTGGAGAACTGCATACTTCGGGTCGCCGGCTTCGGGGACGCCGAAATCTTATTCTGGTTGGCTAACATGTTGAAACCTAAATCATCCCCCAAGTCAATCACGTCGTCTACTTCAATCTCATTTGCCCGACTGGCAAACGAAGCCAGGTCGGACATGGATGGTTTGGAACCACTGTCGGCAAACTGGACGCTCATATCGTTGTTGTGGAGTTGGATCTTTAATTCGTGGTGTAACCGCAACGGGCTAAACTTTCTTTCCATGTGTAGTTGTAGGATACATGTCGGCGAATAATGTGTGCGACGAAATTGTGCGTAATCTCTATATTGGAAATAAGCGCGCAGTAGATGATGGTCCCCTCTTTCATATGATCGTGAATTGTACACCGGATATTCCCCTTCCAACCTATTGTCTGAATACTGTGCGTATCCCCGTCTACGATCTTCCGGAAGAGGTTCCTTCTCTGCTATCACATATGCAGGATACGAATGTGTTAGAGAAGATCTATCAGGCACTTCAGCGTGGAGAGAAAGTCCTTGTCCACTGTGCGGCCGGGGCCCAACGATCCTGTGCCGTCGTTGCCTGTTATTTGGTATGGTATCGGGGATTGATGGCACAAGAAGCTGTAGACTATATTCGGCGAAAGAGACCTATTGCATTCTTTTGTGGGGCAAATTTCTGGGAAGCGATTCAGGAAACCGAATCACGCCGAACCCGTCTTCGGAATCGCATCTAAGCACATGAGAAGAGCATCTGCTAAATCATCCTGTTTCGCCTGACTCTTCCACCAGGCCAGTTTTTCTGCGAAGACGGCATGCGTTCCCAGAGTATCGGTGACGCGTTGAATCCCCGCCAATTTACGGGATCGTTTGGCTTCTTTGCCCACTCCCGCCGAATCCAGACCACGGGTCTTTACACTGGCATTGACAAATTCCAATGTACCGTTCCAACCAAATTCCTTGCGCAGACGATGATCTATAAGGACGAACAGCATGATCTGAATGGATTTCATGTGGGGGGCAAATTCCGACGGTTGATTTTCCAGACGGATACGATCCGCAGTGGCAAGATATTGGAGTTCTCCATCCAGGCAGTGTTCCATACCAACCAGAAGCTGTTGCAGAGAAACACCCTTGGCCTTCGGTGCTTTGTAGGGCATCAACCGAATCACCGCTGCACGTTCTTCCAGCACTGTCTTGGTGAGTTTCTTGGCTTCGGTGGCGGGAATAGCTAAGGGGCCTTCGGTAGCCCACGTTCGCCATTCGGCCAGTTTGGTACCGGTAAATTCCAGGGTTGGCTTTCCCCCCTTTCCTTTTTTGACACATTTCTTACACCACAGAGATCCTCCTACGCGATCCTGCCAACTGGCCGGTCCTCCACAACTACAGCGGGTCTGACTCTGAGAATCTGCCCCATCGGCTAACAGATTCAGATTTGCCCACCGATCAATATGTGTTAGAGATCCAGACGCATCAAAAGAGGCAACGCAATAGGATAAATTCTTGATCCCCAAATCAAAGGAGGCGATGGTCGGCATGTGTCTGCGATGATAAGATGGTATACCGCTTTAGCCCAAACGTAAAAGTGACGTCCCGACCGTTCTGAGAAGCAGTATAATCAAACGACGTAAACCATGGAACCGCAACCCTATCGTGCCCGCCAAATGAATCCGGAAGAACCGAAACGGTACGTGATTCTACTCTTCCGCCCTACGCTGGATTACATTGATCTTTACGACTTTCTTAAGGAGAAAAATCGTGAAGTCATTGTGGATACCCAACATACCCGTAGTCTCCAACAGCGAATGATGCAATACCCCGATGATGTGATCCTAACGTTTGGTTACGATGACATGATAGATGATACGATTACGGTTCGTAATGTACGGGATAATAAAGTAGAACAGGTTCTACTATCAGAATTCTACAAGAATCTGGATGTGTATGATGACTTCTAAATCGTCCGAATAAATTCCCAACGCATTTCCCCACAGATCTTCTTCCAGACTTCATCCTGTTCCGACAGTTTTTCACGTGATTTGAGAAGTTGAAAACAGGGCAGATATTCATCCATTTCCAGAAGCTGACAGAGCTTATATAAGACATAAGGGTAGGACAAGAAATTGGACCGCCCCGGTGGACAGTACTTGATGAACGCCGGCTGGATTTCTTTGAACATGAACTGAAGTTTCTCCTCTTGTTCCTTGCTGAGGACCAACATGGTCATCTGATTTTGGATGCGATTCTTGATCTGTTGGACATGGTCATACATCTTGGACATTTTGAGTTTCCGAAGAATCTGAAGAATCTTGTCCTTCTTGAGCTTCTTGGGGTCTGTGATCCGTTCTTTTTTAAGTTCCGACATAACGGCTTCAATAACATCCTTGGGAATATCCGTATTTTCCTTTGCCTGGAACTGTGCCAGCCATTCATTGAAGTGATTAATCTTCTTGTAGGCGAAATAGACGATTTCACGGGGAGGATCCTTGTAGCTGGGTTTTTCCGAATCAATAAGAATGAATTCTTCGTAACCACACTTGGGGCAGCCCAGGAGTGCCTCATTCTGATAGAAGGTCATTTCCATATCACAGGTGGGGCAACATCCCCATCCGGCTTCAATCCCGGATCCTGGCATGATCCCACTCTTAATTGCCGTGGGGTCCACGACCGCCAGATACTTTTCCAGGAGTTTGTCACGATTGAGTCCAACCGTGGTATCAATTTCTGTAGCAGAGGTCACAATCTTTGGTTTGGGTTTTGATTCTCCCGGTACATGCTGTATGGTCTCTTTGGCCGGTGATGAAAAGTAGCTCAGGACGGAATTGGAAGGCATCCGCATAGGAGCGGCCGTTTTTGCCGGTTGTAAGTCGCCTTTCGCAAGAGATTCGTGAGCGTCGTAATACTGAAACAGCATATCTCCGACATCCAGGAAATAATTCAGACGGTCATCATCTTGTTGAATATTCTTAATTTTCCGTTGAATTTCTTCTTCCCGGTCATTGAGTTGTCGCCATTCATCGGAAAAGAGAGAAGTGGAAGGAAGGGCGTCCAGTTGATCCCGGATTTCCTGTAAATTTTGTTGGAGAGATGCCAACGACTCTCTTTCTATTTCAAATTCTTTCATCTTCTGTTGGTGGTGGGCTTCCAGGGTAGTTTGGGTGTGTTTGGCGGCGGTCGCCTTGGATTCCGGAATCACCTCACTTACCAATACATCCCGCAGTTGCATTGCCATTCTCCTATTCTTTTGAAAGGTCCCCGGATCTTTAGACGGAGAAAGAAAAACGCGGTCCTTAGTGTGTAAAGGACAACCCTCCGGTGAATTCCCCGGGTTCAGCCAAATTTTTTTTCTCTCGTAGAAGTATAAAACATGTCCGGTGGAGGTTTAATGCAGCTCGTCGCTTACGGTGCTTAGAGATATCTTGGGCACCAACAGTAGGCTGCTACTATGGTTCCGATATGACCATAGTAGACAAACCAGTGTAATATATCGGTGTTGTCTGTTCCTCCAGGACAATATATATAACCTGCTAGTCTCACAAAGAGGCAAGAATATCAAATTGCTGGAATCCCCTTAGAGCCGTTTGTACGAAGGTACGATTGTAAGATCGTACTGGCCAAGAGAACCCTTGGGTATCGTAACAATCAAACGGATTGGGCAATCAGCAGCCAAGTTCCGACTGTCTCTACGATAAAGGAATGCAGTTCATCGACTAAATGTTATTCGGGATCCATAGGATTCTTAAGATATAGTCAACCCCTCATGGAAACATGGGGGACCCTTTGCAGGATGTCTACTTAACTGCTAACCCTCAGGTTACTTTCTTCAAGCAGCTCTATCGTCGTCACTCTAACTTCTCTATGGAATCTATTGAACAGACCTTCAACGGTGTCGCCAACTTCGGTAAGCGTGTCACCTGTACCATCTCCCGTAACGGTGATCTCATCTACCGTGTCTACCTCCAGGCCACTCTCCCTTCGGTCTCTCTCACTGAAGAAGATGGCTCTGGCGCCCAGTTCCGTTGGCTCAACTGGGTCGGGCACAACCTGATCAAGAACGTTGAAATTGAAATCGGTGGACAGCGCATTAACTCTATCAGTGCGGAAAAGTATCATGCCCCTGTGCTATGTTGTGCAGCATAGGGGGAAAAACATTTGGTAGTCACAACTCCCGGTCGGAAATATCCACGCTGACCAATAAAGGGAATACTACAGATACTAGTGGTGTTCTACAGAACACTGCAACACTTTCAAATTGCGGGAAACCCCTAAAACTTGAAAGCTATGGAAATCAACAACATTATAGTATAATGGATGTTAAAGTATGTAATCAATGTCAAGAACAAAAACGTATTGATGAGTATCCCCGAAATAAGAATAAGAAGGGTGAAATCATCTTCAAACATACGTGTAAGAAGTGTTATTGTGCTAACCAAAAACAGCGTAGAATGAATAATATTGAAGCATATCAAGAAAGAGATAAGCAATATTATCAAACGAATAAAGAAGTAATTAACAAACGTCATAGGGAATATCTCAACAAGAATGCAGAGATATTCTCCGAAAAACGTAAGGAAAATTACCAAAAGAACGCTGATAAAGTTAGACTCTATAATCAACAACACAAACAAGAACGAAATGAAATGCTTAAACATAAGCGACAAACTGATCCATTGTTTAGAATGAAGGAATCATTGAAGGTAAGAATCTTTGATATTCTAAAAAGTTCAAAGCAAGATTCATCATCATCTTTAATCGGATGTACAAGTGCTGAATTAAAACAATGGATTGAGTATAACTTTCGTGACAATCAGTGTTGGGGAAATTATGGTGCACAATGGCATATAGATCATGTGGTTCCAATATCACACTTTGATCTTACAGATGAAACTCAGAGAAAACATTGTTTTCACTGGTTAAACCTGAGACCCCTTGACAAAAAAGAAAATATATCAAAAAGTAATAAGATATATAAAGATTACATACTAACTCATGCTGATGCTATTAAATCGTATGTTGAAACTCATAGTGGGTACCAAGCCATCTTTGAAAAAAGTTGGTGGCAGAGATTAGAACTCTGGTATGGTAATAATCCCCAAGGTAGTGATGATTCTTTTAAAGATCATCTAAAATGGGCAATCCGCAGCCAAGATCCTAATGCCGTTAATGATGAGGCTATGGATAAGGTTCAACGACTAAACGTTAGTGGGTCTGAGGTGTCTAATCAACATCTATGAAGATCTAAGATATAGTCTAGCCCTTATGGAAACATAAGGTAGTCGCGTGACAAACACTATGGTGACTGGCTCCACATCTGGAACGAACTCACCCGCCCTGCCGGTAAGCAGGCCGGTTACGCCGAAATGGTTGGTAACGTCCCTGAACTCGTCAACACCCTCACCCAGGTTGTTGGCGGTGGTTGCGACAACGACTGCCTCGGCGGAGAACCCCACGCTGCCGATGAAGATCGTTCTTGTGCCCCTGACTACACCCTCTACATCCCCCTCCAGTTCTGGTTCAACCGACATGCTGGGCTTGCTCTCCCCCTCATTGCCCTCCAGTACCACGAAGTCAAGATCAACTTAGAATTCAACGAACTCCGTAACCTCGCCTGGTCTAACGTCCAGAAGATTATGGACCGCACCAACTCTGCTGGTCTCGTTGCTGCCTCCCTCTACGTTGACTACATCTACCTTGACACTGAAGAACGTCGTCGTTTCGCCCAGGTCGCCCACGAATACCTCATTGAACAGCTCCAGTTCACTGGGGATGAATCTGTCACCAGTTCTGCCTCCAAGATCAAGATGTCCTTCAACCACCCTTGTAAGGAACTCATCTGGGTTGTCCAGCGTGACTCTTTCGTCGCCTGCGATGGCTCCATGGATGTCTACAAGGGCCAGCAGCCTTTCAACTACTCTGACTGGTTTGACCGAGCTGCCCTGGAATCTGGGTACTCCATCACCCGTGTTGAAGGCCTCGCCGGGAAGAACCCCACTGTCGTCGCCAAGATCCAGCTCAACGGGCACGACCGATTCTCTGAACGTGAAGGGAAGTACTTCAACTTAGTCCAGCCTTTCCAGCACCACACTAACATCCCCGCCGTTGGGATTAACGTGTACTCCTTCGCGCTCAACCCTGAAGACCACCAGCCTTCTGGGTCTTGTAATATGTCCCGTATTGACAATGCCACCCTCTGTCTGACCCTCTCCAACAACACTGTTGGTATTGATAAGACTGCGAAGGTCCGCATTTATGCTGTCAATTATAACGTCCTTCGAGTGACATCTGGGATGGGGGGTAATTTTTTGGTAACTTTCCAAAAAATCATATGGGAATCCCACATGAAAAAATTTCATGGTGATTTTCCAGGTAATGCTCCCAAAAGTGTTACGATCACGGTAACGCTAGTTTATGACACGGTTGTATCAGAACATGATATAACTGAAGCAACACTATCAAATTGCGGGAACGTCCTGCTAAACAATTGGTACCGCCCTGGGGTCGAAAGATCTGCCCAGTGGCACCATAGGGAAACCTATGGGTATGGTAAGAACCCAATTGGTAGGGATAATCCGCAGCCAAGTCCTACAGCTATGAAAATAGCTATGGATGCAGTTCAGAGACTGAATGGTAGTGGGGTCGTTCAAACGAACGATCCTAAGATACAGTCCACCCCCATGGAGACATGGTCTATGAGAGGAACTTGTACTGGTTGTCATCCAGTGCAGGGGAGAGTTCATAGGGTCGTACAGCCTGCTGTACGGCGGAATAAGTGCTTGCCTACTCCAACTAAACACCATAGTTATTATCTGGTGTTCCTAAGAAAACAAAAAAAGTATATAGAAAAGAGATCAAATAGAGAAAACTTCTCCTATAAAACCTACAAAGTTGACCAGAGATTGTTCAATTCCTGTAAATCTATTACAAGAATGGATCAATGTATCGGAATTACACAACAGAAGAAAGGGAAACCACGCTGTTGGCGCCCTGCGGGAGAAAATGGGTATTGTGGAAAACACCAACGGAATAAGGTATACGACGATGGTATCAAAGAAGGAAAGATTTGGTGCCGCCTGTTCTATCAACGCGGCTGTAATAATACATTAACAACAGAGGAAAAGAATGCTGGAAAAGTAACATGTGATTCATGCATACTACGAAATCGTGGGAATGTTGTTATGTGTAAGAAAGAAGGGTGTAAATTCAAAGAATCAGAGAATGGATACTGTCAAAAACATCAACGTCATATTCAGAATGATGAAGATATGAAGAACGGAATTCGTCGTTGTGATATTTGGAACGGGTGTATGAATATTCTTACGGATACTTCTAAAAAATCATGTGAAGAATGCCTTGCAAAGGCACGCAAGAAAGATAATGAGCGTTACGCAGAAAGAAAGGAAATACATAATATCATTCAAGAATTACCGCCAGAAAAAGAAGGAGAGTCAAAGACGCAAGTCTGTTGTTATTGTGGGAAAGACTTCCCAGAATATTTTACGCGATATGGAAAAAGTAGTCGTGCTTGTCAGGGTTGTAGAGAAAAACAACAAAAAGAGGATGAAAAACGCAAAGATCGTGTGCGAAATTATCGTAAAGAGATGTATAATAATCTTAAAATATACTACGAATCTTATATTCGCGGGGCGAAGAAACGTTCCTATGATTTTACTCTTTCTGAAGAAAAGTTTACACACCTTGTTACAATGGAATCCTGCTATTATTGCGGTATACGTAAGATAGGAGAAGTTATAGGAGTTGATCGGGTAGATAATACTATTTGTTATACGGATGAAAATTGTGTTGCCTGTTGTGATATATGCAACCAGATGAAATGGGATTATCATCCTCTGTTTCTTATTGAAAAATGTAGAATGATTATAAGTAATACTGCGATTACTCCTGATCAGATAACCAAATGGAAAGTATACTACAATCGGGGTAAACAAGTCCAATATTTCAGGTATGTAGATAGCGCGATTGATCGTGATATACCCTTTGAATTATCTCCAAAACAGTTTAATTCACTAATACGTCAACCATGTTATCTCTGCGGGTTCCTGGACGCAAAACTTAATGGAATTGATCGTGTAGATAGTAGTAAGGGTTATTCGTTAGAAAATTGTAGAGGGTGCTGTACATCATGTAATACGATGAAACTGGATTCCTCCTTATCCACCATCTACGAAAAAGCCGCAATGATTACCGCCATGTGGACAGATACTACAGCGTTGGAAGAAATTCCTATCCCCACCGCTCATTCACGTTTCGCTCCACGTATACTTACATCCGCCGATGAATACACAGAAAACGGATAAATGTGACAGTATCACAGCCATCCTATGCCCCCTGTAGATATGACAACATCCACAGAAGCCGTTCGTGAAGCCGGATTAGATAAATTCTATACCGTTCCATCCATCGCAGAGAAGTGTTTATCGCAGATTGGTTCTCGTTATGTTTGGACCACATGGGGGCTTGTCGTAGAACCAAGCGCAGGAAATGGGAGTTTTCTTACTAGAATACCAACTACTTACAAGATTGGAATAGATATTTCACCAGAGCACACCGATATCGTTAAACAAGATTTCTTCACATATACTCCACCCAGAAACAGTGGCAAAATCCTTGTCGTTGGGAATCCTCCTTTCGGCAGAGTCAGTTCTCTTGCCATAAAATTCTTTCAACATGCATCAACGTGGGCAGATGTAATCGCATTCATCATCCCACGAACGTTTCGCCGTGTCAGCGTTCAAAATAAATTACCGACAAACTTTCACCTGATATTTGACGAAGATATTCCAATGTCTCCGTGCTCATTTCAACCCCCTATGATGGCGAAATGCTGTTTCCAAATCTGGGAGAAGAGTACAACCGTGCGACCTATTGTAGAACTATCCACTACACACGCCGACTGGGAATTCTTGTCGTTCGGGCCAAAAGACGCAAATGGACAACCAACTCCACCACTGGGTGCCGACTTCGCAATTCGTGCATACGGTGGAAAATGTGGGGAGATCGTGGATACAGGTCTTGAACTGTTACGACCCAAAAGTTGGCATTGGATCAAGGCCTGTATTTCAAAATCTATCTTAATGGAACGTTTTACCACCCTTGATTATTCCTTGAGTCTTGACACTGCGCGTCAGAATTCAATCGGGAGAGGAGAACTTGTACGACTCTATAGCGACGCCTTTGATTGATTATCGTTTGTATGGTATGATCCTATTTACTTCTTCATCTTCCCCGCCTTCTTTAGTTTGGAGGCTTCCACCAGGGCTTCCTTGAAAGAGACTTCGGGGTTCTCTTTCTTCATTTCATCGTAGACGCCCTTCACGAACATATTCCACGGGCTGGCCTTGCGTTTACCCCCACTCTGGGTCTTGCGTTGGGCCTTGCGACTGGATCGCTGTTTCTTGAGGGTCATCTTCTTGGCCATGTTTATACTTAGAACGCAGATTTTCTGTGCATTTAAAAATATAAATTCTATATAGGGTATGCCCAGATATGAGGAGTTATCATTACCGTGTACACAGGAAATAATAACTACAGGGGATAATATATCCTATCTCCTTAAAACGTACACCGGAGTATCAAATGATGTATTATTTTTCGGAGGAAAATATGATTATTGTATTGAAGTTCAGATAGATCATGATGTTAATGTAACAGACGGAATGTTATCTCATATCTATTATGAAGAAGTATGCTCATTAAATACAAAGGTCAAACGTGGTATCGGGACACAGGATATGTTGCGCACTATGTTGGCGGTCATACGTACAAAATATCCGCATATACAGACATTATCATTCTCAGACACCAGTTCACGAACATGTGATAATGGAAATACTGTAAATCTATATCATATGTACTACTTACTCTACGGGGAAACATTGTACATGAAAACATTTGGAGCAGTTTTTAAGAATTCAACGGATCAACAGAAGTTTACACATGCAGATAAGGCATTCCAAGTCTATAAGCAACAACTCTCATGGGATCGTTTTACGGATCGTGTTATGAATACACGTGGAAAAGAATATATCTCTTCGGATAATCTAAACCAACTATATTTACAAACGACAACGTGGCAGACTTTTTTCATACAAGTAAGAGATAAAATCGGAGCCGCCGATTTCTGTTTATGGATTTCATCATGGTTGGAAAAATTATTCATGATGGCAAACTTTTCATTCCATATCCCCATGAAAACATTTCTCCTACATTTCTCCTCTCCCCAACTCCAACAACTGCCAACCATTACCATAGGAGAATATATATCGCAAGGAGAAAAAAGAACTACCCGGAAAAAACTACGTAAACGTTTGGGTGGGTTCTAAATGTAATATACATCCCTAATAAGAGTATGCCACCTTATCCGTCATTCTCTACACCAGTTAAAAGAGAGCTTGTCCAAAGTGCGGATAATATATCATTCTGTTTAATTACAGTTGAATCTGATACAAGTGATCTATTATATTTAGGAGGACAACATTCATTCTGTGTAAAAATACAGATAAATAAACCATATGAATTAAATAGTGGGAATATAACGAATGTGTATTACGATGAACTATGTTCACTTAATAAACGATTAAAACGTGGTTTAGACACACAATATTTATTACGTACGATGATAGCAATCATTAAACAACGATACCCTATGATAACAAAATTAACATTTACCGATGCAAGTGAACGTGATTGTGATGGTGTATATAAAATCCCCTTATTTCATTTATATTATATATTGTATGGTCAGACATGGTATATGAAAACATTTGGGGCAACGATGTCACCAAAGGATAGACAAAAATATGATGCAGCTGATAAAAAAATGCAGAATCTTAAGACATCACTTACGTGGGATAAATTTTATAAAAATATTATAGCAAACCATAAACTCTATTTACCGTACGAAGAAATGGAACAAATATACAATACAACCAGTTCAATACAGGATTTTTTTATTAGAGTTAGAGATAAACTTGGTGCACCTGATTTCTGCATATTTATTGCCCCCTGGTTAGAGGATCATATGATGTGCTATAAATATTATCCAATATATATTGGAATGATTAACTTTATTCTCCCATTTGATTCTGTGCAACTACAACAATTACCAACCGTAACTATTCGTGATTATTCAACATCAGGGGGAGCACGTAAAACACGTAAACGTTATCGCCCACGTATATATAAAGGGATGTGGGCATAAAAGTGACACTTGCAGAAGTATATTCTTATATATATACGATGTCCCTCTCCTTTGATTACAACTTTGACGAATCCTCTGCCGCCTGGATGGCCAACAAACTCCGTAAGGGTGCCTCCATGGCCTACCGCTGTGAAGTCCTAACTTCCAAGGGAACCCAGTGTAGTCGTGGCGTCCAAAATCATAATCCTTACAGTCAGCATTATGTCTGTAAGAATCATGCGCGCTATGGAACCAGACATAAGGAGTTCGTCCCACAACCCAGTAACGATGCCGCTCCTCCTGTTCGCCAAACTTCTCCGTAAGTTCCAGGCCCTGCGCCCTGGAGAATCCTATACCTTTCACCGCAGAACTCCGAACGCTACCGTATATCTGAAGATGTCCAAAACGCCTCCTCCCATCATCTATCTTCCTGCTACTCCATGTCGGGTCCCTCAATTATATACGCGTCCTCAAAGTGCGTTAGTAGCAGTGAAAGGGCGTGAATCCGCTGTTCCATCCACGAATCACCAGGCGCCTGTCGGGTCAAATACTTCCATCGCCACTCAAACCGTAGGGCTTCACGTTCCTCCGAAAACCCTCCAATAAGGAAGACCCGTTTCCAATGACGACCATGGGTCGCGCGGGCACCCCCACTGAGTTCTCCATTGTGTTGACGGAGACGCCGATCGGGGTCCACTGTCGCCCCCACATAGGTTTTTTGGCGCCCCCCATCATCTATTTGGAGCATGTAACAGAACCACGGTTTCTCTTCTTCCATAATGGTATACACTATTCCGGGATGTTTATGTAGGATGCTATATAAAATTATCTACCTATTACGTAAGAAATGTCAACTTACCCGGGCAATAAGAACGGAAATTACACTGTAACCAACGAAATTATACAATTAACGAACGGAACACAATTTTTGGTAGTTCAGTATGAGAGTCCTGATACAGTATCATTGTATTTTGGAGGTAAGGACACATATTGTGTTGAGATGCAGGTTAACAAGGCAGATTCTATATTTTCGCGTTTACCAACATTTGATCTATCAGAAGGAAATCTATCACATGTATATTATAATGAAGCATGTGCGGTGAACCGACCTTTTATGAGAGGTGTAGACACCCAAACCCTTATCCGTATTGCAATACATTATACAAAAACGAAATATCCGTATATTACGAAAATAAAGTTAGATGACAAAAGTTACAGAGATTGTGATAACAATAAAACGATTGATTTAGCATACTCCGAATATTTATTATATGGAAAAACATGGTATATGAAAAACTTTGATGCGGTATTCAAGAATCCTGAACACGCGGTGTTATTTGAAAGAGAAAGTAAGAAATTCCAAGCCATGATGAAACAAACGATCACATGGGAAATGATATATGCAATTATGAACTATACAGATATTCTCCCTACCCCCCAACTAAAAGAATATTTTGATACATCCAATACATGGCAACAATTTTTCCGAAAGATTCGTGATGCGATTGGTGCAGGAGAGTTTTGCATTTTCCTGGTTCCATGGTTTAAACAATTTTTGACAACATATTTTAATTTTCGGTTTGAATCTTACCCGTATACAATACAGTTATCCTCCCCAAAATTACAATCTGCCCCAGAATACACTATCATGAAATATCAGAAAGGCGGGGCGCGTAAAACCCGTAAGAATTATCGCAAAAAGAAAACTTTACGGGGTGCATGGCTTTAGAGCGTGCGTTGTTTCTCTAAAATGGTCGCCATATCCTCCACAAAATAAGGGGCCACCAGGGGTCCAGAACGATGTGTGACCAGGGGTAACAGGGTCAGGTGGGATAATTCCGGTTGGGTTTCGGAATCTTCGGGGACCGTGCGATAAAAGAGGAGATCCGATAAACAACGGGGGATTCCCTCTTCATAGAGCGGACTACCGATTCCGTAATCACCGACAATTCGTAACAACTGTAAGAGATCCTCCATCGTGTAAAGAAACATGGTAAACCCCTCTTTCCGAATGGTAGGCCGCGCAGGAAGTTCCGCCTGCAGTCGCCGAAGGAGATCGGTAGGAACAGGAGACACTTCAAAGAGTTCCTCCACCGTTTCACGCAGAGCGCATTCCAGAGCACTTTCACCGGGTTGACGTAGGCCACCGATACCGCTGATGAAGGGCACGCGTTTCCGACTCTGATAGCCGGCCAGTACATGGGTCCGATTCGCAAAGACAGTTCCGGCTGCACGCGGTTTCCGACGGGTATGCCGAACCATAACTCTATGGAGGTAGCGGGAAAGATTTGCCCTGAATAGGATGAGTTTTTGCGATGTCTATCCTGTAAGCGCAACGACATGGCCCGTTCAGCAATTTCCGCGGACGTATTTTCCCCGTTGGACCGGTCAGCGACTCACGGAAGCCAAACGGGCCTGGGAATACTACGAAAAAGTGGAAGCCTATGATGCTGCGGTGCGGGTCGTGATCTGTGCGAATCCGAACAGTCCCGATCCTGTCTGGTATCCGATACGAAATGAAGGAGATCGGATTCTCTACACCTACGGGAAATCGCTGCATGCCCTACTTTGTCCGCTTCTGAATTGGAGTCCGCAACGTAATCAGAGTCTAACTTACAGTCCTACCCCGATCAATGTAGTGCCGCAGATCTGTGGAGTTGCCGGGACGCTGACGGGCACAGGGCCATGTCCGTAGTATACATCATATTTCTTCAAAATCACCAGACCATTTTTTGTACGTTGATACAACCAACAAAAAAGGATCTCATCTGCCGGACTCGAACCAGCGACTATTTGATGCCGACATAGAATGTAGTATTCTACAGTCAAATGCTCTTCCATCTGAGCTAAGATGAGTGAAACAGATGAAAACACCGGTCTTCACCCGTACTCTACCCCGGATTTGAACCGGGACTTGTTCGCATGTAAACACGAATACACATACCACTGTGTTCGTAGAGCATACGCCCCCACCAGGAATCGAACCTGGGACCTTCTCTTTACAAGAGAGACGCAATACCACTATGCTATAAGGGCAACATTGTCCTACTGGGAATCGAACCCAACCCTTCGGATTCAAAGTCCGATGTACTCACCGATATACTATAAGACAATAATAGGTCCTACTGGGAATTGAACCCAGATTTCGAGAGTCAGAATCTCACGTACTAACCATTATACGATAGGACCAAAAAGGGAGCATCCAACCAGTGTTACGTCAAACACGGGTCTGGTATCGTCGTGATGGATGCCTCCTCATAGAAGATCGGGGATTATGTTCGGGGAGATCAAACGCACACGCACCCGCACCCGCACTACATCCATCGCGCCAATTCCCGTCGCCACATTTCGGAAGGATGTGCCCAAATGCGAATCTGAGTTTCATCTACGACACGGAGATCGTCCGGGAGCGCAACGGGGTTCGGAAAATCAAAGAGATCCGGTTGATTCGGGTCGTTCACCCAGCCCCAGAATCCCCAATCGCCCTGGAAACTGGGAATGCCAATATGATAGAACCCCATGGAGGAAAGACGAATCCCGGCGGCCTTGGTCGTTTCAATCACGCGTTTGACACCTTCGCCGACTCCGCCGTAGGGGCGGACTGGACCCACATGGGTGACGAACCGACCCCCTTCTGCCATATGCGCCCGCACATCATCCCAGAATGCTGGTGAATAGAGGTACCCCGTTTCTCCGTCCGGATCCGGGAGATCAATGATGATCACATCGTAGGCCGCATCACAATGTTTCCAGTAGTCACGGATATCTTCGGGATAATATCGTACCTTGTGATGATCAATGGGTGCCCACTGTAGAAACTGGTCACATATACGGACCAGAGTAGGATCAATATCTACCCAATCAACGCGCACTGGATTCCAGCGATTCACTTCACGAACTGTGGCCCCTTCTCCCCCACCGATCACCAGGACAGAAAGAGGTTTTTGGTGCGTAGAAGTCGCGCCGGTCATGACCAGGTGCACCAGGGATTCGTGATAGATATGTTCGTCGGCTTCGGCACTTTGAATCTCACCGTCCAGAAAGAGCATTTTTCCATAGACCGGTGATTCCGCCACCACAATGGATTCACACCACTGACTGGATCCCTTAAAGAGAATGCGACTCACGGGATAGGACGTCTGAGCATCGGATTCACTGTGTTCGGTAATATACTGCATCGTATGGGTCTCTACACCCAGAGATAGGGCTGTCACATTTTTACGCTTTCTGATCTAAACACAGAATGATGAAGATGAAATTCAGATATGGGTGGTGATTTTTATACATACTATATGTTACGTGTATCATACGAAGATAAGAATAAACTAAAAGAAGCCGACTGTAGAATAGATGACAGTATCAGACATCACTATTATCCAGAATGGAGTGATGATGAAGAGGAGGAACTACCAACAAAAAGTCGAGTCGCCCTGGATCGCGAATACCTTGACTCCAAACTCCAAAAATATAAGAAGGAAGTTGTATTCCAGGAGGGTGCATGGATCTGTTCGCCACAAGAAGTACATCAGTATATGAAAATCTTACAAGAGAATTCTATACCATGGGACAAAGTTTTACGTATAGAAAAATACGGGGATTACCATCGCCGCTAAAATAAACGCAGTACGGTTTAGAAAGAATGATACAGGTTCATTCGGTGGAAACCCGAACGCAGATTGTGCCAGGAAAGGCGCCCATGACCATTGTCCGTGAAGTAGAAATGAAGAACGGAACCGGGTACAAATCCGTAAAAGTAATGAAAGGTAAGAGAACGATCTCTTCGGTACGCGAACCTCTGCATTCGGTGGAATCTACCAATGTCGCCGAACGAAAGTTTACTCCTGGATTATTCCAAACCACCGAACGCAAAACCAAAAAGAAAATACACCGATCGCGTAAAACCACGCGGAACGCCCGCAAACGGTTCACGTTCTTTTAAGGAACTAACGGAAATGGCGCCGACAGACGGGTTCGTACATATCTGCGCCCCCCACTTCTACCCGATTTTCCCGCTGGCGCAGCGCCCGTGTGAAGATCGCCGGAGTCCCATCTCCGCATTCACGACAGAGGGCGGTCTTCTTTTCCACGGAATCGGCCTGGGAAATGAGTTCCAGGACATTCGTGAAGGGTTTGCGTTCCGCATCCGAATCCAACCCGACCACGACTACATGTTTCTTATGTTGATCCACTGCGGTTCGTACGAAATCCATCACATAACTATCAAAGAATTGGGCTTCATCCAGCACCACCGCGGTGGCTTCATGATACTCCGGCCATCCGAATACAGTGACCAGTTCTGAGCCCGAAATAGCCTTCGCCGGTACAGCATTCTGATCATGATTGACCAGGGCAACAACTTCATTCTGATACCGATTATCAATCACGGATGTCAGTACCAGAACTTTCTTTCCTAGACAGGAATATCGGCGGACCACACTCTGGATTTCAGAGGTTTTGCCGGCAAACATAGGACCAACTACTACACGGAGACTCATCGTACTATAGCAGTTGGTAACCGCAACCCCGGTCAACTTTTGTGAATACTCTGGATATATGTATTTAAAATCTATCCCCTACATATAATGAGTTCGGCAATCCGTTCCATCGCGAACTACAACGCGCATCAGCGCCCGACTGTGGGGGATACAAAGACCTCCGTTGTAAGTGTTGATCATATTGGGTGGCTGAAGTGTGATGGTCGTCAGCTTTCCACATCGGAGTTCTCTGCTCTGTTCAGTGTCCTGGGCTACTCCTTCGGTGGCTCCGGGTCTTCCTTCGCCCTCCCTGACCCCCAGGGGCGTGTCGCAGGGTATGTTGGTCAATCCGTTGGGAATGATTGGCAGCTGGGTGACGCATCGGGTGCAGAAACCCATACACTGACTATTGCCGAAATGCCCAGTCATAATCACGGTACAGATGCAAGTGATACAGTTGTTGGAAATAATCTGACAGACGCATCCGGTGGTCATACACATACTATTAATGACCCTGGACATACACACTCTTATTTCAATCAGCCGAATACAGTAAACCCTGCTACAAGTCTTACAACTACAGATGTTGCAGATAATGTCAACGTAAATCAAACAACCGGATCAAGTACGACAGGAATTACTATTAACCCTGTTACTAATCACCAGCACCACATTGCAACACAAGGGGGGGGTGATGAACACAACAACATGCAGCCCACCCTGTTCCTCGGTAACCTCTTCATCTATTGTGGTAAGCCACGTGTTGGAACAAATCCTTCCTACAATGCCTTCCCTCCTACCTATTCTGCCACTAGAACTGGTCGTATCTATTAAACACGTATACATCAACTAATTTTACGTATTGTGAATACGATCTCAATACATAAAAGGATTGCCGAAATCACTAAACACGGATGACCTCCTACTACGACATTCACCCCGCCTACATGCCAGAACTGACCGATCATCGGATTCACTATATTTTTACGGGCCTGATGTTCGCCGTACTGGTGGGTACACGTTTCATGGCGTACAAACTATAATCAGAAATGATACCATTTCCCATTGTTATACTGTGTAACATTATCCACATTATTACGATAGAACATAATCCACATAGAACAATTGCCAGATCCACACACGACATATCTACACTTTGACATAATATAGGTAATCGCCAAGTAGTATTTCGAGAATTCATAATTCTTATTTGCAAACACTCTGTCAACGGTATTGATTTGTTTTGGTATATGTCGGATCTCATCCCGAAAGATAACACCTGTATCCCCGCATAATGCCGACATTTCCTGAAGGAACTGTGTTTCATCACTCTGAATCAGAAATCTTACACCCGGATGAAGTGCAGAGATGCGTCGATATTCGTCATAATAACCACTGTATCCACCAATATCTGTCTCCGTAACTTTATCATTCCCGCGATAGAATAGGGCACATGTATTCTCATAATCAATTTTGTATTTTTTCTCCATATGATCCACAATCTGAAGAATCTCATCCGACAGTGAAAAATATTTTTGGATGAAAGGCTGTATATTCCCAAACTTCAGCGTATTGTATAAAACAAATTGAAGTTCGCGCTTATCATTATTATCCCATATCAAATGTATCACTTGAGATGGGTCCGCTTGTTTGAAATAGTCGTGCGTTATGTCATTACGTGATCCGTGAGGCTTATACCAACTAAATTGTGCAGAACTATCAACAACCGGGGGCGATACATTGTGCTTATTGAAGTAATCAATGATATTTAAAAGACGTATTGTACAACAAGAGAAAAATCCGGCATTATGTCGGGTATATAGGACAGGTAAAGTATCCATATACTTATCATACCGGAATTTTGGAAGAACTTTATACCGAGACTACGATATGACCAGAGTCTAAAGAGATCAGATGCGGACATCGCAAAACTTGACGCGGGTACCCCCCGCCTAAAAACCCCCAAGGATATCAGATATGCCTACGCTTACTCACAGTTCAGAAACCGAAGCCATTGTTGGCATCCAGTTTGGCGTGTTCAGTCCCGACGAGATCATAAGACGATCCGTCGTGGAAGTCACGAAGCACAGTACGCAGGAAGGTGTAATCGGCGGCCTCGCCGATCCTCGTATGGGGGTCCTGGAGAACGGCAAACTTTGTCGTTCTTGTGGGCTCAACAATCACCAGTGCCCGGGCCATTTCGGTCATTATGAGATGGCCCGACCGGTCTACTACATCCAGTTCTACAAGACCGTCCTCAAGGTTCTCCGTTGTGTCTGTATCAAGTGCGGGAAACTCCTCATCAACAAGGACACCGCGAAGAATCTCCGTCGTACCAAGGGGGAAAATCGCTGGAAGGCGGTCCTCACGGCCTGTCAGGAAGTGACCCGGTGTGGTGAGCAGACCGAAGACGGTTGTGGTGCGCGACAGCCCCACCGTTACAACGAAGAAGATCTCTGTCGCGTCGTGGCGGAATGGCGTGGTCTCACTCCTGGAGAAGGGGCCAACGCCGAAATGATTACTCCTGGGGGTACGCTCAAGCGATTCCTGGAACCCGAATACGTTCACCGTCTCCTCCGTCGTATCAGCGACGAAGATGTGGACTTTATGGGATTCAGTCGTCTCTGGTGTCGTCCGGATTGGATGATGTGTACCGTTCTTCCGATTCCTCCGCCCCAGGTTCGCCCCTCTGTTCTCCAGGACAACAATCAGCGTTCGGAAGACGATCTGACCCAGAAGCTCATTGACATCATCAAGACCAATGCGCATCTGTCGGGTCTGATTGCCAAGGGTGCCAAGAAGAAGTCCATTGATGATTGGACCACGCTCCTCCAGTATCACGTGGCCACCTACGTGGATAACGATATTCCAGGGGTGGCCCAGTCGGCCCAGCGTTCGGGTCGCCCCCTCAAGTCGCTCCAGCAGCGTCTGGGGACCAAGGAAGGGCGTATTCGTAACAATCTCCAGGGGAAGCGTGTGGAATTCTCTGCGCGTTCGGTCATTACGCCGGATCCCAACATCTCGGTTGCGGAACTGGGGGTGCCGATGAAAGTCGCAATGAACTTGACCTTTCCTGAACGTGCGACCAGTTTCAATATTGAGCGCCTCTACGCCCTGGTGCAGAACGGACCCGATACCTATCCAGGTGCGAAGTCCATTCAGCGTGCCGACGGTCGTATGATCAGTCTCAAGCATGTGAACACCAAGACCATCCAGCTCTATGAAGGGGACATTGTGAATCGTCACATGCTGGATGGTGATCCGGTCCTCTTCAACCGTCAGCCGTCGCTTCACCGCATGTCCATGATGTGTCACCGCGTTCGCGTGTTGCCATATTCTACATTCCGGCTGAACGTTTCGGTGACGAAACCCTATAACGCTGATTTCGACGGAGATAAATTCTTGTCTTCAACAGATAGCTGCTCTACTGGTTGTGGGAACCACCAGTAGGGGTCAACAGTGTAAGTCCCATCTGGGTAATTGAAGTTCTATGCATTCTTCTTTATTCGGATATAACTATCTAGTCGGACAAAACTTGACAGAACTCTAAACTCTCTTTTCTATCCATCATAACAATGGATTACCTCAATAAAATTGTTGACGATGAAAAACTTGTGAAAGGTGTAATATATGTAATAGAACACACTGCTTCTGGGAAGAAGTATGTTGGTCAAACTGTTACACACCGCAAGAATCACAATCGTTACCGTCCGTTTGGTGCAGCAGGTCGTTTCTCACATCACGTCAGTGAAGCCGTATGTAATACAAAGCATAAGTCTGGCCATCTCCTTGGTACAGATATCCGTGCTTATGGAAAGGATGCATTCACAGTGTCAACGATTGAACTGTGTGATAAATCCGTACTGGATGAACGTGAGATCTACCATATTACTGCATTAAATACGATATACCCACAAGGTTACAACCTTACAAAAGGTGGAAAGGGCTGTGTTCCTGTTGCGATCATTAAAAATGAGACTCCTCTTTCTCAACCAAAGGAAAGAGGGGGTTGTGAATCCCGTAGCGCAGAAACGCGTGAAAAGATATCACAACGCTTACAGGAACGCGGTTATTCAACGGATGAGAGACAAACACGTGCCGCTAATGCAAGTGCACGGCATCTCATTCAGAAGAAAGCCCGTTTCGCCGAAGTAAAGGTTGATCCAACCCGTGTAAATGAGTATATCAAGAAGTATAAGGGTCGCATCATGGTAGATGTGGACGGTGTGACCTCCTTCTTTGACGGTAAAAATGAAACAGAAGAAAAATTAAAAGAGAGAGCAAAAGAGTTCCTATTAAGTCTTGTTCCGGCAACACTTCCAAATTGTTCGGGAAACCCGTAAAGCCTATTCTTCCAAGGTGATATTGAAAGATATCACTGGCTCCAGAGAAATACTGGAGGTATGGAAACAATGAATAGGATGAGTCCGCAAGGGGCAAAATCGGTAATCCGCAGCCAAGTTCCTAAACCCGATTGGTAGGGTATGGAAAAGGTTCAGAGACTAGATGGTAGTGGGTAACATATGATGACGTAGCCTGTCTGATGTTGCCTAAGGTATAGTCCATCCAGTGGGAAACCACATGGCGATTTGTATGAGAATCGTGATCCTTGGTAGAGAAAACTACCGGGAATATGCAACCTCATACAAAAATGGAGATGAATATGCACGTGCCGCAATCCGTAGAAGCGGCGACGGAACTGCGCGAAATCGCGGCGGTTCCCAAACAGCTTATCAGTCCCCGTCTGAGTAAGCCCCTGGTCTCTGTAGTCCAGGATACTCTGGTGGGTGTAAATCGTCTGACTCGTCCCACGGAATTCTTCACCCGTCGCGAATTCATGAATCTTCTGGTTCACAGTAAGCGTTGGGACGGTCGTATTCCGCCACCGGCGAAGACGGACCCTGTGCCGCTCTGGTCGGGCAAACAGGTCGTATCCGCACTGCTCCCGTCTGTCTATCTGGCGATGGGGAACAAGATGTGGGACGAAGAGAAGGGGAAGGGTGACCAGAATTACGTTGTGATCAACAACGGCAACATTGAGAATGGGATCCTGGACGGTGATGTCTTTGACAAGGCGCTTATCCACATTCTCTACAATGATTTCAGTCCCGAAATGACGGTGGATTTCCTGGATTCCCTCCAGGCCGTCGTCGCCACGTATCTGCAGAACAGCGGCTTCAGTGTCGGTCTTTCCGATCTGATTGCGGATCAGGATACTCTGTCAAAGATCAATACCGACATTGAAGGACTTAAGAAGAATATTGAATCCATCCAGCTCCAGGTTCATATGGGTCTCTTTGATAACGCGTCTGGGCGTTCCAATCAGGAAGAGTTTGAAGGAAAGGTCTTCCAGTCGCTGGATAAGGCCATCAGTTCGGCAGGGAAGACGGGTCTCAAATCTCTGTCGGCGAATAACCGCATGGTCAACATGGTGAAGTGTGGTTCCAAGGGTTCCGATGTCAATATTGCCCAGATGCTTGCGCTCCTGGGTCAGCAGTCTATTGAAGGTCGTCGTATTGCGTACGGTTTCCAGGATCGTACTCTCCCGCACTTCAAGCGATACGATGATGGGGCAGAATCCCGTGGGTTCATTGAATCTTCGTTCGTGAAGGGGCTCAATCCGGCGGAGTTCTTCTTCCACGCCATGACAGGACGTGAAGGTCTTATTGATACAGCTGTCAAGTCTGTCACGTGGGAAACTCCGATTATTGTGATGGAGAATGGGCTGACGAAGCGTGTCCCCATTGGTGAATGGATTGATCGTCAGTTGGATGCCGCCAAGGAACGTGTTGAACACTTTGAGGAACGTGAAATGGAACTTCTCCAACTCAACGAACCTGTCTACATTCCAACTGCGGATGAAGATGGGAAAGTTACCTGGGGAGAAATTACCGCAATCACCCGTCACGATCCTGGTAAGGAACTCTACGAAATCAAAACTCTGGCCGGTAAGAGTGTGATTGTTACCGAATCCAAATCTCTTCTTATCTACAATGAAGACACCAAGAAGTTTGAGCGTATGTCTACTCCAGATGTTCGTCCAGGACACTATGTCCCAGTGACCATGAATCTGGCGACTCCCCCGACAATGGTACAGGATGATCATGATATTCATAGAATAATTCAGGATGATAAGTTTCCTGCATCTATCCTAACTGCATCTAATGAAACAATTGTGGAACTTCTCAAGGCATATTGTGTACAGAATAGTCAGTTCAACTCTGATTCAGTCATTATTCGTACATCAACTGCAGAAAACAGTGATATGCTCAATATGCTCTGCAGTCGTATGGGTGTATTCGGATCTGTAGATACATCTTATTCCATTCATATTGTTGGGGGGTGGGCAGAACAATTTATGAACGTCGTATTTGGAGAAAAGAAATCATATCCTGCATCTTCAATCCTTACGCAGAATGATGTGATCCTGGATAAGATTGTGGAGATCAATCCAATTGATGTTGCAAAGCATCCGAAGGTCTATGATCTGACAGTTCCCAGTACTCTGAACTTCGGGCTGGCAAACGGCCTGCATGTTGTAGATACGGCAGATTCCGGTTATATGCAGCGTCAGCTCGTAAAGACTATGGAAGATCTCACAGTCTTCCACGATGGGTCCGTCCGTGATGCGGGAGGTCTCCTGGTTCAGTTCGCCTACGGAGATGATGGGACTTCGGCAACCAAGATTGAGAATCAGCCGATCGGTCTGGGCAAGATGTCCGATGCCGAAATCCGTGCGAAGTTCTCGGTAGAGGATGTCAGTCCTGACAAGTCCCAGGAATATCTCTCTAAGGTCTTTGAAGATCGCGACATCCTGGTGAATAATGTCTGGGGCAAGCGTGTCAACAAGGTCGTGCAGTCCGCGGTTCATATTCCCCGCTTGATTTCCAACGCAATTCAGCAGTTGGGGTTGGCGGCGGGCAAGGGAACACCGGTTCCGGGTGCTCATGTGCTGTCTACCATTGACTCCATTCTCCAGCGCACCCGTGCGGATAACCGTCTGTGGGCCGCGCTCCTGCGGTACCACCTGAATCCACGGGATCTTCAGGGACAGGGCTTTACCCGTGCCGCATTTGACTGGTTGGCCGAACAGATTGTGGTCAAACACATGAAGTCTTGGGTCGTACCAGGAGAGATGGCGGGGATTATCTCTGCCCAGTCGCTGGGTGAGCCTACTACCCAGATGACCTTAAACAGTGTAGATTGGAATACGGAAATCGTTATTGCCAAGAACGGGGAAATTCTGACCCCGAAGATCGGTGAGTTCATTGATGATTACATTGAGAAGTGTGATCCGGCGAAGATCCAGTACTTGGAGAATGAACAGATCTATGTTCCCCTGGATGACGGCCATGATTGGTCGGCGATCTCCTGTGATGAGAACGGGAAGATGATGTGGACGAAACTGGAAGCGATCACCAAACATCCGGTCGTCAACGAAGATGGGACGAACACGATTCTGGAGGTGACGTTGGAAAGTGGTCGTACGGTGCGGGCCACGAAGGGGAAATCGTTCTTGACACTGCGATCTGGGAAATTGCTTGCAACGAATGGTTCCGATCTGGAAGTGGGGGATGAACTGCCGATCATCAACGATTTCGCCATGGATTCTGTGAAGATTCAGGATACTTTCAACTTCCGTTCGGTTCTTCCCGCCACGGAATTCCTCTATGGGTCAGAAGTACAGAAGGCTCTTGCGGCAATGCGAAAGGCCGACTTGGAGGGAAATCGTCATTGGTATAGCCATGCGAACGGAAAGGACTTCACGGTGCCCTATGGGCGCAGTGACGCATTCCGGGATGCATACACCAAGGACAAGAATGGGCATGCAGAGGAGATTCTTCCAGGGTTCGTCTATCCCAAGAAGATTGGCAAGCAGCTTTCCCAGATTCCGGAAACGGTTGTATTGGATCGTGAGTTCGGATTCTTCATGGGGATGTATGTTGCGGAAGGATCTACCAGTCCTACCCAAATCCAGATTACGAACAATGACGATACCACTCTTGCGCCAATCCGTACTCTCTTGGATAAGTGGAAGATCGGTCACCATACCGTTTCTGTGGATAAGGTGATTGAAAATACGGGAATCAAGGGTCGCACCACCAGTCTCATCATTCATTCTACCCTCCTTACGGCGGCGATGAAGAAACTCTGTGGTAAGATTAGTTACGAAAAGACCTTCCCCAACTGGGTCCTGCAGGCCCCTGACGATTTCGTGAAAGGATTTGTGGATGGATACTTCACCGGTGACGGTTGCGTAGGAAAGGATACCACCGTAACCTCTTCATCCGTATCAGAAGAGCTGATTACGAATCTATCCCTTCTCCTTTCCCGTTATGGCATTTTCACAACGCATGCATCCTATATGCCAAACATTCGTAATTTCAAATCTGTATCCAGACAATATCAGATGGCAATCCCGACAAAGTATTCTGTACAATTTGCGAAACAGTTTACACTGACCTCTGTGAAGAAGCAGGATCGCCTCAATGTCATTCTGACCAATGAAAATCGTATTTGTAAACGTAAGGAATTTGGCGAAGTTGTTATGGATAAGATCAAAACAATCACGGAGATTGAACCTGTAGGAGGGAAAATGTTTGATCTGACCGTTGAAAAGAGTCGTAACTTCGTCACAAAAAATCGTATAGGTTTGGTCGACACCTTCCATCTGTCAGGGGTCTCAGCGAAGTCCGGTATGACGCGTGGTGTACCGCGTCTGAAGGAACTCCTCAAGGTCAGTCAGAATCCGAAGGCTACCTCCCTGACGATTCCCCTGCGTACGGATATCCGCACCTCCAAGGAAGATGCCCGTCGCTTGGCGCAGGAGCTGGAGTTTACGATGTTGAAGGATCTGGTCACCACCAGTCGCATCTACTATGATCCGCGTGATGACGATTCTCTGATTGCAGAAGATAAGGAATGGCTCAGTTTCTTCGCGGCATTTGAACAGGATAGTACCCCTGCATCCGAAGAACCGGTTGCAAAGCGTTCTCCCTGGATTCTGCGTCTGGAATTGGATCGTGAAAAGATGTTCAACAAGAATATCACCATGGAAGATATCAACTTCATTCTCAAGAAGGCGAATACGGATATGGAAATCTCTTACACGGATCACAATGCCAGTCGTATGATTGTTCGTGTGCGTGTCCCAACAACCAGTAAAGAACTGGATGATCTTGCGACTATTAAACAGTGGCAGAACAAACTCCTAACATCCGTATCGGTTCGTGGTCTCCCTGGTCTGCGATCCGTCACATTCCGGAAGATGGATGAAGAGGAAAAGATCTATGAGAAGAATACTGAAACCGGTAAGTATGAAGCGGTGGAGCAGTTTGTCTTAGATACCTTTGGGACAAATCTGTTGGATGTGATGGTACACCCTGACATTGATGGAAAGAATGTCATCAGTAATCACGTGTATGAGGTGTACGAAAACCTGGGGATTGAAGCTGCCAGACAGATTCTCTTCAAGGAAATCTTCACACTCTTTGAACAAGCAGCCCCTGTAAACTATCGTCACGTTGCCCTTCTCTGTGATACAATCTGTTGTCGCGGGCGTATGTTATCGGCCGATCGTTATGGTGTGGCCAAGAAGAAGAACGGTCCCCTGGCGAAAGCATCCTTTGAACAGACGGGTGACATTATGCTGAAGGCCGCGGTATTCGGTGAAATGGACGCCATCACGGGTGTATCGGCCAACATCATGACCGGTCAGCCGATTCGTGGTGGTACCAGTTTCAGTCAAGTACTGTTGGACGAATCTGCCATGCAGGAATTCATGACCACTGCCCCTCCGCCCCGTCGTACGGTGGAACGTGCCCCCCGCCTGGTCCAAGCCGAAATTGAGCAGATGTTAGATGCGGAGAAGGCTGTCCCAGGATGTCGTCAGGAAGACCTGCGTATCCCTGTGGTCCTGCCGCCGATGATGCCACTCCCCACGGTGAGTGAACTGCCCGAACTGGAAATCAATCTGATTGATGAATAGGCAACCAACACATATAACAACCAACACAACACACAACACACACTACACATCACACGACATACACAACACATAAGTCCATGACCTAAGGGTACACTACCCTGATTACATCATGGACAACACAGTTTTTTGGTTAGAACCCGTTAGCGTACAACTAACAAGTCCTACTCAAGTATTGCAAGTCGGTATCGGTACGAACACGATCACCACGAAGGACCAGGATGCCTTGTTCGCCCTGAAAAATGAGATTGAGACAGTCGGTCCAATCAGTCAATGGGACGATGCAAAGAAGATCACCAACCCCTATGAATACATCTTCCTGTCACTACAGAAACGTATGCACAAGTCCATTTCGGCCCTATCACCCCTATCGCGTTCGTACTTCAAAATGATTGAACTGTGGGACATGTTGCAGTTACAGTCGTGTGTCCCCACGGATGGTTCGCCCCTTTTGACATCCCATTCTGCGGAAGGTCCCGGTGGTTTCCTGGAAGCCATTCAACATCGTACCAAGGACAATGCGGACATGATCGCAATGACCCTGAAGTCCACGGAAAAGGCCGTACCCGGTTGGCGGAAATCGCAGGCATTTCTTCAGAAATATCCCACGGTGGAAATCACCTACGGAGAGGATGGGACCGGAAATCTGTATTCGCTGGCGAACCAGGACGAATTTGAGCGGGAAACTCTGCGTCACTTTGACGGCAAGAAGGCGCACCTGTATACGGCAGACGGTGGGTTTGACTTCAGTGCGGACTTCAATTCGCAGGAGAATACGGTACAGCGACTGTTAGCCGCGGAGGCCCTGTGTGGCCTTCAGAGTATGCAGACGGGCGGGACGATGATTCTGAAGATTTTTGACACGAAACATATTTCCACCCTGGAACTCTTGTGGGTGATTTCCATGTGTTTCACGAAGACGGGTCTCATTAAGCCGAAGACCAGTCGGCCGGCGAATTCGGAACGATACTGGATCGGGGTTGGACTGCGCCCCGATATCCCTCCCTGGATCATTCCTTTCTTACGGAAGATGACCGCCACGGAAACATCGGTCGGTTGGAGTGCACTGTTTGCGGAACACCCTGTATGGACCCCCACGTGGGTACAGCAAGTGATCGCGTTTCAGGAACAGATTGAAGAACATCAACTTCATAGCATTCAACAGACATTGAATCTTATCAAGTCGCCCAGTCGTCAGATTGTGCGTGATCTAATTATGGCGAATGTGCGGAATAGTCGTCAGTGGTGTAAGGTACACGGGATTACTTTGAACCCGGTTTACGCTCACCTTTCCGATGAGCAGATTGTTTCGCAGAATCTTGAAGAGGCACTGGCGCCATTCCCAGTTTTGGCCGAACGAATTGATTCGCCAACAGGGTCCCCACCACGACCGATGCATCATGTGTTGACTTCTTCCCAACCTCTACCGCCTCCAACTGGGAAAGCATGGCGTTCAGCATTACCCGTGAGTATCCTGGGTCCAAAATCATAGAGAAGAGTTTCGGATATTCGTCACCCATTTCGGCCAGTTCTACCTGGATTTCGTGGGGTGGCATGCCCCGATCGTGTGCGGCATTGACAGCGTTTACCAGTTCACGGGCAGTACAGGAACGCTTACTCTCACGAATAGATGCATCCATGGCGGCGGCATCTTCCGGCTTTTCCTGTTTCTCTGCGATCTTCTTCAGAATACTGTCCATTCTATCTACCCACCTCCTGCGACAATTCTTTATATCCGCAAACGCCCCCTGACCGTTTATGAAACTCTCTTACATCTGATGGCGCAGCCAGTCCCTCTGGCCAAATCATCCATTACCCAACAGCAAGGGGAAATAACCGTTTCCCCATCAGAGAGGATGTCATCCGTCAATATTCCAGCCACCCTACAGTGGCACCGTGATCAGAAGCGAACCGCCACGGGCTATCAATTTCAGCGCCCCGAAATACCGGGGGACTATGCCGGTGGAGGACCAATAACCGGGCCAGGGTCCGTGCCTCCGCAACCACCAGGAACGGAGAAATTCACCGATCTGTCGTATCCCATCATCGGCCCCTGGTTCACAACCATTGCCATTGCCGTCGTCCTGTTCGGATACGTGACCCGCCACAAAAAATGAAACCTGTATAAAGCCACATTGTGATATGTACGGTAATGAGTTATCCACATATCAAGATGCCCGACACGACGCAACCCGTGAACTATATTCTGAATCCATATTCCCAGAAGTTACCGGGAGAATGGTTCCGCGACTACTACACGTGTTATCAGAAGGAATGTGTCCCCTACAAATGGAATCCGGGGAGTGTTGTCACCTCACCACAACCCGACGTGATTCATGTATCTATTTGTAAGTTTATTGCGGAAGAGAGCAAACAGCGGATCCTGACGTTGCGTTACCCGGAGCTCCACTTCCACTGGAATGAACGCACCCAACGGGCCGTAGATACCCGCGACACCTAAGGATAAAATCTATATATACAGTAAGCGGACTATGGATACGAACATGATAGAAGCGCGTACGTATATTGAAAAAGCGATTATGTTAGTAGGAAAGAATACTGTCTATACATTACTATGGAATCTGACTTCGCCTACACCAGATTCAACTACCCCTACACAATCGCCAACGGCGACATCGGAAGGGCGGCGCAGAGGACGAAAACCGGGGGCTGCAGAGGGGCAGAATCGTTGTCAGTGGGTGTTGGCGGATAAATCACAATGCAAAAACAGTCAGCAAGATACTTCTAATTATTGTAAGATTCATTTACCAAAAGTCCATCTACTGGAAGATACTCCTATATCCAGTGCGGGGACATCACAGACGGCGTGAGCGGCGATGATGTTTCTTATTCTTTTTGTGTCCCCTACGACGAGTGTGACGACGACGACGTCGTCGTGTACCTCCGGCCATGATTCCGCCCTGTTCGCGCCATTCGGCCAGTTCATCCTTGGTACCGGCGATCCCCCCCGCTGTGTAGGCGATATCATCCGGACCCCCTTCGCCCCCTGTTCGTGCCACTGGCATATTGGGTGAGATCTCCTGGGCATCAAAAAGATCCATAACCCGTTGTGTCTCAGGAGAGTAGGAGACCGTGTTCATTTTTCCTGAAGAAGGACAATCTTTTTTCCCTGGGTAACGGCCCAATTACGCAGGGCAATCAAATTATCCTGTGTCTTGTGCGCTGTTACCAGACGATTTGCTTTCATAAACTCACGGATTTTACCGTCCATCTTACCCACCTTGAACCGGATTTCCAGGGCATTGACATCCGCAATTTCCCGTTCGGCATCATCCAGGGTCGGGACAGACCACGGGATTACGGTCTGCGTCGTAATATCCCATCGTTCGCGGATATCATTTGGAATCAATTCTTCCAGAGTGCGGGGGCGCGTCCACATGATCTTTTCTCCGCATTCAATTGCACGGTGTCCGTAGCAGCCGCACTGCGAACACCAGGCGGATGCCCGAACGGGGCATTCCCCATCGTGGATGCGATGTAGCCCCAGCCACGCTTTGCAAGTAGTACACATCATCGTTTGTGTAGTAGGTTTTGATGTATATGCACCACATACACATCAAAACCGTCAACTTTTTCGCCGCCCTATACATGACCAGTGCCGCCAAGTTTTGTCGGTGTATCAAACATGTGCGCAAAACGGTGAAGGCCCGTAAAGGAACAAACGAATCTGCAGCGATCGCCATTTGTACGAAGACGATGTTACAGCGCAAGGGCCGAACCCTGAAACGGTTCCGATGCCGCAAGTCGCCCCGAATTGAGACACAACCGATCCGCACCTAATTCGCAATATCGTCCGTACACCATCGCAGAAGATCTTCCTTTGCTTCAAATAGAATTACCCGATCATCTTCATGTAAAAGATAGATCTCATCCTGCACAGCGGAGAAGGCTTGAAGTAGTATTCGTATATCTTTCCACCCCCACTCTGCAATAGAGTCCCATGAAACACAAGACTCCGCAATGAACATTTTTTTGAGAACCGCGATGATACGGGTTGCATATCTCAGTGTCGTATCATCATGAAGCCGTTGAAGCCCCGCAAGTAATGCACGTATACGGATATCTTCTGATATATATTCTACATCCCGAATGACAGTTCCTAAGAAAAACACGGTAGGTTCTTTTGGAAGAAGAGGAAGAATAGACAAATCTGCTACAGATAGGTGTCCACAAATAACCCCGCAATTCGGTAATCGGACTTCGCGACGATAGAATATATCAAACCATGTTCGGATCCATTCATGATGTCCGACAATTAGTACAGTTCCCGTTGGATATGTTGCCACAACTTCGGCTGTAAAACGAAAGATTCGTCTCCGAAATGCTGTATCTGTATGACTGCCTTCATACGGGTTTTCCTCTCCAACATGGAGGAGATTCCATTGTGCAGGGCATTCTGGCTGAATCACAGAGTATTCCGCCCGTTTATTACAGATATGATACCCCTGTGGCTCCATTAGTCGGTCATCTATATATACAGTTTCAAATAGTCCCATAGGGTATGCATACCCTAATGTTTGGCGACAACGTCGTGATGGCGAACAGTAAATCGCAGAATACTTCACAGTTGGATCTTCCAGAATAGGCCGCACCTCTTTTGATTGTTGTATGCCCCGATCTGTTATATGTGCATCTTCATGGAGTGGATCATTGTATGCAGAAGGTCCCTCTTTTTCTGCGGCTACATTGTGGGTACCTTCGGCGTGACGCATAAACACAAACGTGGTGTGCATCCTGTAATACTCTTAAATATTTAAAGATAGTATATCTCTTTAGCCCTTATACACAGTTTTTATTCTGCTGTATAAGTAGAGGCTTCATGGAAAATAAATATGTTGCATTGGATTGTGAAATGGTTGGCTTAAAAAACAGTCGGGGTACATCACTATTAGCGCAGGTAAGTATTGTAGGTCAAGATGGTAAACAAATCTATAATGAGTATGTGAAACCGGCTGCGAATATTAACTTAGATTCTATAGATTATCGTACTCTCTTTAGTGGGATAACAAAAGAGATACTGCAAACGAAGGCCCGATACCCATTTGCACGCGTACAGGCGGATGTTAAGAAAATTTTGGAAGGAAAGGTCATTGTGGGTCATGCATTGGAAAATGATTTTCGGGCCCTGCAGATTGACCCAAGTAATTACACGGTGATGGACACCGCACACACCCCCTGGTTTATGCAAATACGTATGGACCCCCGATCTCTGAAGCGCCTGGCGGCGGAATTGTTAGAGGGTAAACAGATCCAGACAGAACAGCACAATGCGTTAGAAGATGCACAAACTTCCATGGAATTATTCCTTACTTATAAAGAAAAGTTTTCTTTATCGCCCGCCGAAGCTATCGCGGAACGTATGAAAGTGTCAGGGGGGGCCAGACGATCCACACAACGCCGGCAGCGCAGAACAATGAAAAAGTGACGCAGGTACGAACAGTTCAACATAGAGGTACGATGAACTATACGACGGATAGCATTGAAACGTACGGGGTATATTACAATATTCCCCAGGCTCATATTCAGAATCCTGATAAGTCACGATTTCTATGTTTCCTAGAAATTATAATTATTCTTCTTATCATTCTTCTTCGCGAACCACGACAGAATCCTGCTCAGGTGCAAAATAATCAACATGCAGAATAGATGCCGATTCACCTGGGTATGCACAGGTGGAGTTGGAAGGAGCGGGCTATCACATACGGGACCATTCTTCTTTTTGTTGTAGGGGTCTTTACGGCATATCCGGATGTTGTGAGTCGCTTATAGAGAACCATCTGACCATCGCTGGATATAGGATGGTTTGTTTGCCCAAAGAAAATGGTATAACGTAAATCCTACACTCAATGTGATGAGGGCAACCGACATGACATCCTTCATACAGATAGTATAATTGGTATCTTCGGCATGTAACGGTGGGGATTCTACTACCGGAATATCAGAAGAGGGTGTCGCCTCTACAAGTGAAATACGATCAGGATCTTCTACATTCATCGTAGTCACAATCGGTTCTGCTACCAACGGTTCCGCTACCAACGGTTCCGCTACCAACGGTTCAGGAATAAGATTCTCTGCTTCTTCCGGCATCCACTTACACTTCTTACTCCACTCCGTTCCTAACATATGACAATGCGCCAACGGTTCTTCGGTAATGCGTCCAATCCATAGCTTATGTTTGCGACCTTCGCGGGATCCACACGTTTTACACAGATCCTTCCCCGAAACAGGAGGACGATCGCACTGTGCTTCATAGTATACGTGCGGTTTCCATCGGCTATCGCACGTCAGATAATCTCCTAATACACGTGCCATGCATACGGCTCCACTCCTATCTATCTGATCCTCATTCAAACGATATTCAGAAGGAGACGGGATCATTTACCGACCTAAACGGTCGGATTATTTAGATCGGAGACATTTTCCATACGCGCCGTAACATTCGCAATCTGTTCGTCAATGTAGGCAATCTTCTTGAGGAGTCGCTGTTTCGCATAGTGGAGCATCGCTAACTGTTGGGCATCGGGTAATCCACTCTTTCCGGATTCGGGGGCAGCAAACTCATACTTTACAGAGATAGATGGCATTTACACTATGCACACAAAATGTGACAGGCGGCGGTCCAGTGATACCGGGTCGCACGATGGAAACCTATTACAAGCTGGAAGTTCAAGGAATGGTTTATCTTATTCACTCCCAAACGGCGGATGCCTACACGTATGATTTGTCCAATCCGGTAAAGATCGGAAAAATCATTTGGACGAATGCAAAGGCGGAACCTACACTCCAACTGCAGGAAGACTGGCAGACAATTCTACAGAACGTGCAAAAATGTGACACCCCCATGAATGCATGAAACCGACAGATACGATGAACAGACGTCCCATATTACACAATCAGGAAGGTTGGCGCATTCAACTCATTGAACATCGCCGGATGCTCTTTGAACGTGTCATTGCACAGTTCCCCATTGTCATGGATACGAATCCTACAAAAGTACTGGAGTGGCGAATTACATTGAGCAAGTAGAAGAACCTATGATGGCGGGGTGCATGCAGTGGTTACAATGTAGGAAGATGGTGGGGGACGCACACCTTTGTAACTAATTGTATTCGGTGAAGAGAGTACAAATCCTTTTTTGAATCGTACATACTCCGCCGCCGATTTGAACTTGGTAGGATACGGGGATGTCGGTTTTTGCAGACAATTCTGGTACACCGTGACATCGCCCATCAGATTTGTCAGAGTCCCTCCTGAGAGTTGGTTCACTTCGTTCGGGAGAACAGGGGAAGGCCAATCATTGTAACCACACGAACTATTGAATCCCGACATTCGCTTCTATCTTAGGGATAAGCAAAAAGTTTCGTCGTCCGTACATTATTAATTTCCGTAATCACACAAACATCCACTACGCAGCAAGGAGGAGCAGGTTGTTTGCTGCCTGTAGCGCCATCGTATCCTGACGGGCTTTAAATCCCCGCCACGCCCGCTGGATTTCCCGCACATGATAATACAGCGTAATCGGCACTTCGGACCGTTCGGAAGGATTCCAACGATTCACCGTCTGTGGGGCCAGACTACGCGACCATATTCCGGTAGAGGCATCGCGGGTCCAATGCGTCTTTTGGACACCGGCGGCATCCCATTCAAACTCTTCTTCGCTTAACTCTTCATCGCTATCGTAGTCCACGAACACATTCGCCTTTGGATCATCCAGGAGATGTGCGAAACGCCGACACATCCCGATACCGTACTCATCGTTATCCTCCTCATCAGAATCATCATCCGTGGTATATTCGTCGTCGGATTCCGATTCCTCTCCTTCCAGAATACTCATCGGAATGTTATCCAATTCACCCACTGTATGGCGACAGTAGGGACATGTACTCTGCCCTGGCTGTTTCACGAACCATGCTACAATGCACGATAAGTGGAAAGAGTGACTGCATCCAAGGGTAGTGGATCCAGTCACCGTTGTAATTTCATCATGACAGATAGCACAGTCACACATTGTACGCTGCAATTCGTCGTAATGCACGTTTGTTATACGATCACATTATGATCGTTATGTGCGTCAACTTTTTGACAACAATCTTCTTCTTCATCGTCGCGATATCCATTACTTCCGGCAAATCCAGTTCGGAGAGGATCACGTAGGCTTGGACACTTGCGTTCTGGATGACCATGTTCGTCGCATACTGCACAACGATTGGAGGATTCCATTGTTATTAGTTCAATATATGATTTGTGTTTATATCGGCACGGTATTAAAACCTCCTCCTGAAGTAGAATGAGTCGTATAATCTACCACCTTGATGGGAAACAGATTATTCTTCCGATTGAAGGAATCACGCAAGCGACCGCCCCGTATGTACGTACAATCAACGGATATCCAGATTTGAAAACCAAAAAAATCTACTATATGGTGGACCTACGAAATCATATGGAATTTCTTGTGAAAATTATTTGTGGCGGTATCAATAACCGTTCTGACGACGGTATTATTGTAATCCGGTATATTATGTTACGATTTACGGGAGATCAGGCTACCGAATGGATGGAACGTCAAGAATTATTTACTGTTCTGCTTGATGATGTCGCGGAGGATGAACGTGAAGGACCAAATAAACTCCATTTCTACGAAGCACATGATATTACCCCAGTACAGGATGGTGGACGAAAAACGAAGCGGCGACAGAGACGCCGGCAATCACGGCGTCGTCATAGAAATTAGGATGTTAAAAGTCTTCGCCATCATAGATGGCTTAGATTAATGATAACGCGTTGCGTTATCAGAAATCTTCATCCAGTGCGAACTGCATCTTCGCAGCATCCTGACCCACACCGGCCAACGCGTAGTTCGTCACCCGCTTCTCAAAGAAGTTATCTTTCCCTTCCAATGAAATGCGTTCCATCCACGGAAATGGATTGGTCGTATTCCATGCCTTTGGATACCCCAGGGAGACCAACAGACGATCCGCCACGAATTCAATGTATTCCGACATACGGGCCGCGTTCATCCCAATCAGCGAACATGGCAACGCCTCCGTAATGAATTCCTTTTCAATTTCCACTGCATCGCGAATCAGACGATGCGCTTTTTCTGTCGGGAGACGGTGTTTACATTTGGAATACAATAGACAGGCGAAATCCGTATGAAGTCCTTCATCCCGCGCAATGAATTCATTGGAGGCCGTCAGACCCGGCATCAGGCCGCGCTGTTTGATCCAGAAGATGGAACAGAACGCCCCGCTGAAGAAGATTCCTTCCACCGCCGCAAATGCCATCAAACGGGTCGGAAAATCGGCTTCGTCAGATTCCATCCACTGTAGAGCCCACTCCGCCTTCTTCTGAATCACCGGCACCGTCTGAATGGAACGCAGGATATCCGTTTTCTCCACACGATCCTCAATGTAAGTCTCAATGAGCTGGGAATACGTCTCACTATGCACTGATTCGAGTAACATCTGAGTACTGTAAAAGAACCGTGCTTCCGGAACCTGGATTTCATTCATGAACCGTTGGGCCAGATTCTCCATGACGATTCCGTCCGATCCCGCAAAGAATCCCAGAATCCGTTTAATGAAGTGCTGTTCATTCGGCGTCAGAGTGACCCAGTCCCGCATATCCTTACTGAGGTCCAGTTCCTCTGGTCGCCAGAACACGGACACATGATCCTTATACATCTTCCACAGATCATGATACTGAATGGGGAAAATCACAAACCGATTCGGATTCGGCGCCAACATCGGTTCTTCCGCATCCCGTGCACGTCGTTTCGCTACGGCTACATCATGAATCTGCGCACTTTCTAATGGGTTTGTATACAATCCAGTATGTTCGGAACTACTGTCGGCGGAGGGCATCACGTAATAATTTCGGAGATTTTCATTCATCGTTGCCCGCACGGGGTCGCAGCCACAACCGCAATCAAGTTTAGTGTAGCAATCGTATAGGAAAGAAGCCCCGCAAACTTGACCGCCCTGTATCCAATCAACCGTCGGAAGCAATGAACGCGTCCACTATGCTCAACGACGAACAGCGATCTGCGTTCAAATCCGTACAATCCGGGAAAAATATCTTTCTTACAGGGGCCGGTGGAACCGGGAAGTCTCACACGATCCGGGTGATTACGGAATGGGCCCGTGACTCAAATATTCGGTATGCCGTCACCGCCATGACGGGTTGTGCAGCACTTCTATTGGGTCTGGGGGCGAAAACACTGCACAGTTGGGCCGGAATTGGTCTGGCCCGTGAATCTCCGCATGAGTTAGCGAAGTCGGTACAGGCGAATAAACGCGCGGCGCGCCGATGGATTGATACACAGCTCCTCATTGTGGACGAAGTCTCCATGATGACCCCGGAACTCCTGGAAAAGCTGGATCTGGTGGCCCGACGTGTGCGAAAGCGGAGCGATCAGCGTTTCGGAGGTCTTCAGGTCATCCTGGCCGGTGATTTCTGTCAGCTCCCACCAGTACAGAAGGGTCTGGATTCCAATACAATGCAATTTGTGTTTGAATCCAGTGTTTGGAAGACGCTGATTGACGAAACGCATTATCTCCACCGGATTGAGCGTCAGCGTGACCCCATCTTTCAGCGCCTCCTTACGGAAACCCGTCTGGGACATGTGAGTCCGGAAACACTCAAGATCCTGGAAGAGCGCATGAACTTGCCGTGGCAGGAGAATGAAATTCGTCCGACTCTCCTTTTCAATCGTAATGCGGAGGTAGATACGATCAACCGACGAAATATGGAAGTATTGGAGGGTGAACAGCGATTCTTTGAGGCGGATACGGTGGTAATGGACAAGACTACCAAGAAGACGTATGCCATTTCGGATATGTATGAATCTCCAACCTTTATTGCGGATCGTCTGATTCGTCACGATGATCCGGATGTACAGATTGCCCTGGAACGCCTGGATACCGATGCACCGTATGAGAAGAACCTGGAATTGCGGGTCGGTGCCCAGGTCATGTTGATCGTAAACATGGATCAGGAACGGGGACTGGTGAATGGGAGTCGTGGAGTCCTTACGGGATATACGCCTGGCGGTCTTCCGATTGTTCGTTTTCTGGCGATCCCTGAACCGATCATCGTGGATCGTGCAAACTGGTGGCTCACAGACTATGAGGGAATCGGTCGTACCCAGATTCCGCTGAAGGTGGCATATGCACTCACCATTCACAAAGCCCAAGGAGCTACCCTGGACTCGGCTCTGATTGATATTGGCTCTTCCACATTTGAATATGGTCAGGCATATGTTGCTCTTTCCCGTGTGCGTACACTGTTTGGACTCTATGTCTGGAAGCTGGATCCGCGCAAGATCCGGTGTCATCCGAAGGTGAAGGATTTCTATGAAGCATTGCGGCCACAAATGGATGCGGGAGAGCCCACAATTGATTCTTCCATTGAAACCCAGACACTCCTGGAAGCCCTGACTCCGCCTACGCCATCGGTTTCTTCCTCATCCTCATCCTCTTCCTCATCCTCATCCTCATCCTCTTCCTCATCCTCTTCCTCTTCCTCATCTCTTCAACAGTTTGCGTATGTTCCTCCAGTTGCGGAACCCGTAGAAGAGGAAGAAGAGGACCCCACCACAGAAACAAAGGAACCATGGATCACTACCGATCTGAGTCCAGCATGGAAGTCCATCATAGATCCGTATATGTCTTCTCCTGCAGGACAACGACTTCGGGAGCTGGTGATTGCCCGTTCAGCCATTGTTCCAGTGATGCCATCACCCCAGGATGTCTTTCAGGCACTGCAGGCCTGTCCGGATCCTTCCATGGTACGAGTTGTAATTCTGGGCCAGGATCCTTATCATACCGTGGTAGACGGAACACCGATAGCACATGGGCTTGCATTCAGTGTCAGAGAAGGCACGAAAGTGCCCCCCAGTCTTCTGAATATTTACAAAGAGATCGCCAGTGACCTGGAACTTCCGAACCAGAAGAATACAAGTGGATGCCTCACACGTTGGGCTACACAAGGCGTCCTCCTTCTGAATGATGTTCTGACCGTATCCATGGGTCAGCCCCAGAGTCACTGTGGGATTGGATGGGAAGATCTTACCGCCCAAATGCTCACTACCGTTCTGAAACAGGCACCGCATGTTGTGATTATTGCTTGGGGGCGGAATGCCCAGAAGAAGCTGGATAGTCCAATCGTAAAACCACATCTCCGCGGTCATACGATTCTAAAAGCGGCGCACCCCAGCCCCCTTTCTGCCCATAATGGATTCTTCGGATCTCGCCCATTTAGTCAGACGAACGCGGCCTTGGCGGCACACGGTCAGTCTCCGATTGATTGGTCGTAATTTATGTACGTGGTTTACGAAGTGTTCGGCGATAGCAGTTCTTGTAAGGGCGACAGGATGCCCGCTGGGTAAACCCCATTTTTTGGCACGGAGTTCGGCGACAGTACCGTCGGGTCATCCGTCGGGGAAAGCGAAAATGTTGCATCTCTATAGAAGCGAATGAATAGTTCGGCAACAGCAACAGATACTGTGACCGATCAGATGAAGAATATGTTTTTTACGATGATTGTCATACAGTTCCTAAATATCACATTATCACTATACGAACGCTTAAAATCTCCCGTACAGATTCCTCTGTGGAAATTTGGTGGTAAAAAAGCAGCAGAAACCAGAGAAGAGACTGCATCATTAAATTGGTGTAAGCAGAATCTCTGGTTATTCCATTTTGCATTGAACGAATTAGAGAAAGTATCCCCTGTGGACCCCGCAATTATTCATAACATCAACGATGCATTCCTGGAAGAAATCCGTTATGTCTCTCCTATACGTACTGTTGGTACAAAACAAGATGCTGCGTTAACTACATATCCTCTTACTACAGGGAACGAACAGGTGGATAAGAATCGGTTTGTATATTTGGCAAAGGAAGCAGTTACACTATTTAAACTGGGATGTAATGTGGATCCCAGTGAAACAATGCGTTTAGTTAAATTGGCGAAGAATGACACCTCCGAAGGAAAGGGCTCATATGGTATAGAAACATTCGGAGAAATAGCAGAGTATTATCTAAAAATTATGGATACCCGTACATCTACAGCCTTTGCTGGAAAGACCGTGGCAGATGAACTACAGAAACGGTTTGATGCCATGCGGAGAATCAAACCATTACCGATTAGTCCGATAACCGGAAAGCCGATGACGGGTCCTGAACTTGCAAAGTACCTACAAGCGAAACTGGATGCATCCCGTAGTGCAAAGGGTGGGTATCGTAGAAAGACCCTACGGCGTAGAAAGATCAATCGCCGTCATCGTCGTACGAACCGTCGCTAATCCATTTCCTCCACGTTTGTAGAAGAAGGGGCAGGCTCCTCTTGTTCTGTGGGCAGTTGGTCTTTCTTCTCATTCTTGTGTTTCTGGTCTTTCTGATCTTTTTGATGTTTCTTGAACTTCTTTCCATATTTACTTATTGTTTCGGGTTCTTTTTTGGGGAGATACGCATACGGGTCTTGATTTGCCGACATGAACGTAATCTTGAGAGATCGCGTACTGTCGGACTTTATGGTAGGTCGGGCAAAATAGCTTTCATCTACTTCCTGGATGGGTTCTAACACGGTAGTAAGGGTTACTACAGGCTGGGCAATGTCTGTTTCTATGGTATCATTTGTAAGTTCGGTTGCGGCGGGTTCTGCTACCGTTGGTTCTGCTACCGTTGGTTCTGCTACCGTTGGTTCTGCTACTACGGCGTTCGTCTGTTCCACGTCATTCACTGGTTCTGCTACAATGGGTTCTGTTACCGTTGGTTCAGATACCGTTGGTTCTATAACTGCGACAGACGATTTCACTTCATCTTCAGAATGTTCCGCTACTATATTACGATTTGAAGTCGGTTTCTCAATGACAGCCGCTACAAGTTTACTCTTCCGGTTACCCATTTTCTATAAAGATAGCATATTTTCTTTAGACTGTGTATAATATAGAGAAGAGTATGAATGGGCTACGGATTACAGCAAAACGATTAAGAACATCCAACACTACTGCGGTTAGTCCGATGAATACGAAGAAACCAAGTATTGTAATCAGTTCAGAAAATAACTACTCCGAACCAACCAATTCAAGTAGTTTTTCAAGCAAAGTACTCACACCCGATGAAAACGTGTATCGGAGTACTATTACACAGTCTGCAAATGCCATTCGTAAATCAGGTCTCAAAGATTCCGAAATAAGTAATGAAATCCTGAATGAAATAATTGTCTATAAAACTCTACAGGCCGAACACGGACGAAATATCCCCTATATTATGCCCTTCCGCGATTCTTCCTTCAATAAAGAACAAGAACAAACATCGCCTTCTTCTTTTATCTATTTCAATATGGATAAACTAAATGGGGCAGATCTGATTCGGTTCCCAAACATTCAAACATCTCCTGAAAAATATCAAATCGCAATGAACGCGGCAATCGCTCTCCAATGGCTGGCAGATCAAGGGTTTACTCATGGAGATATCAAACTGGATAATCTGTTCCGCGAAGAAAATGGAAACATCCGGCTCCTTGACCTGGGGTTATCACAATCATTCCGTAAAGATCGTATCAAAATGTTCGGTTCCTTTGTTCGTCGTGCAGATAAGTGGTCTGCGATACATGACATGGATGCCTTCATAGACAACGTAATAGATAAGATGGCAATATCACTCCCTGAACCTCTACGCGATAGTAGAAAATATCTGGAAGATACATTGCGTGAATCAGACTATGAAAATCCACCGGTAGCATTACACAATTTTTACCAGGGTATCATTGATTTCTGTAAAACACAGAAGGCGCGTGGTGGAAGACGACGCAAGACCAGACGCAAATATCGCCGTCATCACTAAGGAATGAGTTGTCCCCCTGGAACCGTATTAAATCCCCGTACATTCCGTTGCGTTAAAGCTTCCGGTAAGACAGCACAACATCTCATACAGTACGGTAATATCTCCGCAGTAGAGGCGCAACTTGCGCAACTTCAGATCCGCGACCCTCCGCGTCCCCAACAAGCCCGTGTCCCGAAATTGGTGATGGCCCCACCCCCTTGCCCACCAGGAAAAGAGCGTAATCCTGCGACGGGGAAATGTATTACTATCGGCGGACGTACTTACCAACAGTTATATCCACCGCCCCCGGCCCCTGTTGCTGTTGCTGTTGCTGCCCCGGTTCCTGTGGGAAAGCCTGTAGTGATACAACAAGCACAGAAAGAAGCAGTACAACGACGGGAATCTACGGAACCCAATACACATCTTCCGGTAGGATCCGCCACGGTCGCTCCTCTGGCCAGTAAAGATACGATCCTCACGTGGGCATCCCGACACTGTAATAATACGACGGATCCCATTACGCAGACCATGTTCGTACATGAAGATACCGCAACACTCCAAGAACTCATTCGTCTCCATAATCGTACGTGTGTCTTAGCCTCCGGTCTGCATGAGCGGGTTGCATCTCAACATCAGCGCAATAAGGTCGCCACCATCCCGGACGCCACAAAGACACATATGACGTTGGACGACTTCAAGGCTCTGCGTGAGGCGAAGCGTCGTACGCAGCCCGGTTATAAGATTCCTCCGCGATCCCATCGGCCACCCCCCTCTGCCTGGCAACTCTACGTTGCCCCGGATAATCGGAGTGGTCCGGATTTTGCGTCGGTTCTGTATGTGGATATCACCAAGGCCCGGGCTACCCCAACCGGTTACGAATATCCGGCCGAATCCGTGATGATCGACCTGGGATTTATTCCCCTGGACGTGAAGGGGGCCAGATGTAGTCCGGCCATGTTGGTGGAAATCATCCAGCGGTGTGCCCAGACAAACCGCCTTCTTACCCCGGTTGCAGGTGGCTGGAAACCGGTGGGTGGGTTTCCATTCACGAAAAAATACTGGGAAACGGAGAAGGTGGATCGGTTCAGCCGACTGTGTTCGGAATTAACGAAGGCCCTGACCACGCCATTTTAGATCCCCTGGACTTTCGGATTTTCAGATTTTCAGATTTTTGGACCCCTGGATCCAAAGATCCAAAGATCCAGCCGCCAGAATAAATCCCCTGGACTTTAGACCCCGTCGTCCAGAAAAAAATCTACAGCCAGAATATAAAATGTCCTCTGCCCAGAAGTCCTTCGCTCAGATCAACGTCCGCGGAAAGTATTTCATCCAGGTTGATCTCGCTGTCTACTACACTGCCGCCTCTTCTGACTCTGTTCAGCTTGAAGCCGGCGTTCTTGCTACCCAGACTGCTGTTGACGGTATCCTCAAGGATCTCGGCCGTGAAATTGTGACCTATTCTACCCTCGGTGCTGGTGCCATCAAGCTTGCCGTCTACCGTCAGGTCCAGAAGGTCTCTGGGTCTGGCTCTGAAGGTGTCCCAGCCTCTGACTCTGCCCTCTACGTCAAGGTCTGGGATGCTGCCGGTGCTGGTGTCGGGGTTGCCCGTCTTGGTTAAATAACCACACAAATACTCTAATCTCTCACTTTTATGATTTCCCTGCATTCGCAGCAGTAAAATCGTAAAAATTGACATCCCTGAACGCATGGATCATCCCCACAAACACTCTACGACGAAACAAAATGCCCTTCACCCGCAATCTCTATGAGATGGACGAAGTCATCGCCGCTCTCCAGTACAATCTCCGTAACGGATTCGGTCGCGCGATCTTCTGGTGCTGGGAACTCAAACGATCCATGGAATACGACCTTCTCCGCAGTACTCTCCAGGAATCCTGGCTCCGTTGGGGCGCCCCCCAGGATCCTTCTCTTGCCGCTCTCTTCCCCACTCTCCACAAGAAATCCAAACCCGAAGATTGGATTACCGTTACCGTACGCGTTATGCAAGCCTGTTCCTATAATACTATTCGTAACATGTCCCTGGAAGCATCCCTCCAGGACGCTCTAAAGACCCCGACCCGTCCCCATATGACCCCCACCGCCGCCAAGAAGCCCCGTACTCTTCAGCGTCGTCAACGCAAAGCCGAACAGCTCCGTGCATCCTACAATGACGCCGAAGAGGTTCCCGTAGAAGACGCCATCCAGTGGATGATCTCCCTGGATTCTGCGTGTCGGCAGGGGACCCGTAAGGACGCTCTCTGGCTCCTCCAGGCCGTACAACAGACCATGTCCGCCGATACGATCTGGACGATTCTCCATACGGTTTCCCGTGGTGGCGCACCTACCCAACAAATCCTCCAGGATCTCCAGACCGCCGCCTCTCCCCATCCTTTCCAGCAACTTCTGAGTCAGGCCGCCGCCGTTGCCTTTCTCTGTCAGCGCACATCCGAACGTAATATGCAGCTCACGGAATCCCCGGCTACACCCCCGATTGCCTACTATGCACGGGACTGGCGTCAGTGGGGCGAAATCGTGGGAACACGCGCTGCCCGTATTCATCCGATTCCCCAGGAAGCGCTCCACAAGGGCACCAATCGGGGACAGCTTCCCTATCGTTTCACGAACATGGATGATCTCTATGACCCGATCCCCGAATTAGCCCGCAGCTGTACATTCTGGCGAACGATTCTGACCAAATACGGCATCACGCTGGACGAAGAGGAAGGCGCCCTTGCATTCCCCGACGATGAAACGCTGGAATCCTTCTACGACGACCTCTTCCCCGATGATATCCCCGACGAATGGTCCAAGCCCGATCAAACCAAAAGTCACGGACGCGGCAACGAAGAACACGCCTCCCCTGCTCCGGCCCAACCGATCCGCGAAGATGCCCCGCCTACCCACATTTGGCACATTGCGATTCATGTTCCCCGGTATGGGGGCAGTCGGCGGGTATAATCGCCGCCCTATAAGGTGGGTGACACCCCGCACCCCCAAAGTTGACATGCCGTTTTTGGTTGCCCCCGGTACAACACACACGACGCACACCCCTTGTTATACGAAGAACAATGAGTACTGAATGGACGACTGTTGGTAAGACCCGTACTGAATCCGCGAACCGCTTTGCGGGGCTGGGTAGTAGTGCGGGCGCCTATCAGCCCCGTAGCCAGAAAATGACGGTGAGTGACCCTGCCTACGAAGCCCGACAGGCCCGGCGGCGGGAAGCCGAAGAAGAAATGCTGCGCAATGAGGCCGAACGTAAGCGCATGCAGGAAGTGCTCGCGGCAGCCAAGAAGATAGAAGCGGATAGTATGAATTATGATTCAGAAACGTTCTACCCCTCTTTAGGATCCACTGCGAAACCCATAAATGCACCCGCTGGTGCATGGGGGAAGAAACTGGATTTGCAGGCGCCGGTAACGCCGACCGCAAAACCCCGCGTAGAAGAGGAAATGGATGATGCCCCGTATGTATACGAAGATTACACCGATGAATTTGTGAGTGTGGCATTACGACGGGATGAATGTATGATGTTTCGTCCACTGTTACCCCCGACAATGTATCGTGATACATCAGAAGATGATATGTATGAAACCGAAGAAATTAATATGAATTATGAGTCCGATCATGACGAAATGATGTATTCCGATGATGAAGGTGAAGAAACGGAAGATGAGTTCAATGAAAACACTATCGCAGACCGTCGTCGTGGCGACCATGGTATGTGGTAGATAGAATATAGATTTACAGAGTAACACCGAAATGCGGTTCTTACCGGTATTTCGGTTTTTGCCTTTTACGAATTATCGGGACACGGGCAGAAGAGTGTTTTAGCAATCACTGGAATCACCGTCATATCCGCCGTAGACGATAAGGGTTTGCGCACGGAGGCCGCTAAGGCCTGCAGTTTACGCTGTTCCGTGACCGCCGAAGATCCCGTATTCTGGGCCGGAACACGGCATTTCGGATTAAACATTCCTGTCCAACACAGAGAAAATCCCCGAAACACAACAGAGGACCATGTTTCATTGGCGCACGATTCTGTTCGGCCTTACATTCGGTATCTTGGACTCCATTGCCCTTCCGATTGTTAAAGGTGTGAGTACCGGTTGGAGTAAATACTGGCTGGCGGTTCCGATGGCAATTTATGCATTCACACCCCTTATTCTTCTTCAGGCACTCTCTGGTGAAACACTGACGATCATGAATCTGGTCTGGGATCTCACCAGTGATCTGTTAGTAACCTTCATCGGACTCTTCATCTTCATGGAGAAGATTTCGCCCGTACGACTGGTCGGAGTCTGTTTGAGTTTCCTGAGTCTGTCACTTATGGCCTATGAAGGCGACGGCTGGAATGACTACATACGCACCAATGTGGGTCGCGTCCAGAAATTCATCGGCGGGTTTACGCAAGGTCATTGAACCGAACACGGGCCACTCCCCCCTTGATATCCAGAATATTCCACGCTTCGCCCTTAAGACGACCAAAGGCCTGACGGGTCCCCACCGCTGGATCGGCCGGAATTCCTGGGCGTAGGTTGAGTTTGAGTACGACTTTTTGTGTACGGGCCAGATTCAGTGGCCCCGCCGGTTCCAGATCGGGGGATACTCCGAAAATCAGGAAATAGAGTTCGCGTTCCACATCCCGTGGTAACTGGGTGTTAATCGCCAATTCCTGGAATTTCTTGGGATCCCATGGCAGAATCCGTTCCTGACCGTTCACTAAGAGGGTCACACTCTCTAACCATTCTCCACCATCGGCGGGCGTCAAATCGCGATACTTATTCTGACGCTGTCGGGCCAGCGAAATCATCCCAAAAATAAATCGCTGAAAGAGACCTGGCAACTCAATGGTCTGTTTCACGGTCGGAGTGAGACCATTGAATTCCGTATCCTCAATTGTGAAATCATGTCGCATCTGCTGTTTATAGAGGATATGATGTGTCATATTCCGTATGGCGAATCCGACTTCCGGTTCAAAATGTAACACGGCGAAGCGCCCGTAGAGAACCAGCGGGGCCATTTCATAGGGTTGCAGAGTCCGATAGGAGAGATCGGGGACCGGAATACCAGGACGTTGCACCGAAATACGACGACCTCCCCAGGGAGCTGCACAGGTTTCAAATATAGGAAGATCATTCTCTCCTTCAGCAGTAACGGCAGTTTCTACCAATTCGGTTTTGTCGGCGATCCAGAGTCGGAGTGTCAGTTTCTGGGACTGAAATGCAGAAAGTGGAAGACCCGTGTCCATATATCCCTGACAACCGATCAGAGGAACACGAAATGCGATCTCTCCTGGTGTGGCATTCCGCTGAATATTTTGCGTGGACCCATCATGTGTACCCGTAGATGCATTGATAAGGGGCGCATGAAACTGGGACGCATCACTGTTCGGTTGCCAGTCATTGTAGTCTCCATAACCTTCTTGGAGCATAATGTTATCCATGTAGAGTGCCCAGCGGGGAAACAGAAAATTGGCGATCCCGTTCGTCCATCCATAGGTCTGGAAGACCCCATTATCATCCTCCACTTTCACTTCTACGCGATTCTCACGATTCACAGCCACGACTTCGGGAGGAAGCCATGTCGGTATCTGAATACGAATATCCACGTACATAAGCATATCGCCTGTGCGCGGTAAATCAATGTCTATCCAGTGTCCGAAACGGGGTGTACCGGTAGTCGCCTGCAGAATGATTTCACGGGTGGAAGGGCTGCGGCGTTGGTAGGCCGAACCGAACCACGAACGCTGTGCCCCCTGATGGAAAAACGCGTCCTTCTTTCCCCGTGCAACGAGATCCAATAATGCACCTTCACTCATCTTTCCCCTACTCCCTGGCAGTGGTTTTAGATACTCTTATTCTACATGTTATAAGACAGTAGAATAAGAATATAAAGAATCTTAACTTCAATCCCGTATCATTATTAGACATTAATATTAAGTGTTGCATATATATTAAATACGCGTCCAGTTAAATAACCCCAGTAGTATGTACCCGTCGTAATAGTTTGAGTATCTGTAATATTATAACTTTGATTTAGTACACCTGGAGGACATCCTAAATAATATGGGGTAGCGGTATAATCGGTAGTATATAGATAACTACCAACACTATTCACCGTGTCTCCATTCGTTAGATCAGCTACTACTAAACCAGTAGTAGAATCACGTGTTAAACTATTAATTGTCATTTGACCTACACCTACAGTTGTTATAGGCATAAGTACAACGATATTACTAATTAATTCATACTGTATTGAATTAATTGTCAGGATCTCATTATCATATTTATTATATGAGAATGGTCCTAAGATACTGTTGTATACGAGGTATGCATTATTTGAAGGTGTGGCCACCCCAGCTACATTGACCTGTGCATTATTTGAATCCAACCAGGGTGGTAAGATAGGTGCTGTTCGTGCTTGCGCATAACCATAGATCTTGAACTCACCAGATGATAAAAATGTCACATTATTCGCATACAGACTACTTCCAGATTGAGTGAGCGGAATCATTGTCTGCCACACATTTCCAATAATATCACCGACCATATAGTAGTAGAACTGACTTAAATCATTGCTGTTAATTTCTGGAGCAGAAACAGTAAGTGTATTGTTTTCATATGTAACTGTTAATGGCGAAGAGATATTACCAGTTACGGGTACAGTTACTGCAGGAACCTCAATGGTTGCAATCCGATAAAAGGTACTTCCACCCAGATTCCCCCAGTAGTATGTACCCGCGGGTAATGATTCACTGTTCTGGAATGCACCCGTTATAGTAGTATTCGGCGGGCATCCTGTATAGAATGTTGTATCCGTATAATCGGTTGTGAATAATGTACCCCCAATACCATTAGAATTCGCATTGGTCATATTAATAGCAACCCAATTATTTCCATCGCGACTTACACTATTGATCGTGATTTGTCCTACATTTTGTACAGTGATGCCACCGCCACCGCCACCTCCACCTCCACCTCCACCGTTAGGTGCAGGAACCTCAATGGTTGCAATCAGATAAAAGGTACTTCCATCCAGACTCCCCCAGTAGTATGTACCAGCGGGCAATGATCCACTATTTTCGAACGCACCCGTTATAGTAGCATTCGGCGGGCATCCTGTATAGAATGTTGTATCCGTATAATCAGATGTGAATAATGTACCCCCAATGCCATTAGAATCCGCGTTGGTCATATTAATAACAACCCAATTATTTCCATCGCGACTTACACTATTGATCGTGATTTGTCCTACATTTTGTACAGTGATGCCACCGCCACCGCCACCGCCACCGCCACCGCCACCGTTAGATGCAGGAATTATTATATCCCCCCCAATATAATCATTTAGGGAATCAACTACAACAAAATCAATCAGACTATTGAGATCGTGTAAATTGAATGGGAAATGCACTAATCCCGCATGATATACAAGATATGCCCCTGTACTATTTGCAGATCCGGCTACCCAGACTTCTGCATTTTCTGGACCCATCCAAGGCGCCATTACCGGTGCCACACGGGGTTCAAGGTACCCAAAGATCTTGAAACCCCCGTAGGATCCAAAGACAACGTTATCCGCATACAGACTGGTTCCAGAACGAGTGAGCGGAATCATTGTCTGCCAAGGCCCTGTCCCTTCAATATCACCGACCATGTAATAATAGAGCGGGCTTAGAATATTATTAGATATTTCTGGAGCAGATACAGTAATCGTATTATTTTCATACGTAATTGTTAATGGGGAAGTGGCAATACTGGTAAAAGTTGGAGGTGTAGGTGTCGTTATAATAATATCCCCCCCAACAACAGCATTTAATGAATCAACAATGACTTGTCCACCATTATCATCGTGTATATTGAATGGGAAATGCTCTAATTCTGCGTGATACACAAGATATGCCCCTGTACTATTTGCAGATCCGGCTACCCAGACTTCTTCGTTTTCTGGACCCATCCAAGGCGCCATCACTGGCGCCACACGTGGTTCAAAGTACCCAAAGATCTTGAACCCCCCGTAGGATCCAAAGACAACGTTATCCGCATACAGGCTGGTTCCAGCCCAAGTGAGCGGAATCATTGTCTGCCAAGGTCCCGTTCCTTCAATATCACCAACCATGTAATAATAGAGTGGGGCCAGGCGAATGGTAGAGAGATCAGCAGTAGATACGGTAATACGGTTATTGGCGTAGGTGACCGTAAGAGGAGCCGAGGCAACACTGGCAGAGTTCGCACCCTGATTCGTAATAGAATCTATTCCCGTATTCACAAGGGTCGCCTGGTCACGCTGTGTCTTGTATTCCAGGGCGGCCGATGCCTTGAACTGGGCCAGACCCACGGCACGCTTTTCGGCTGGGGTAGTGGCATCCGTAAGAGCTGGCTGTGCCGCCGCCGCATCCAGACGAGCAATATCCGCTGCCGTGTAGTTCACACGGAGAACATAAGGACTGAGTTCAAAGAAGTCCCGTGCCGCATAGAAAACATCATCCACGGTGAAACTGGATCCCGATGCATCTGGGAAGCGGGCCAGAATGGCATCTGTCATATAGGTGTCCACAGATTCCACATCAGGACAGAACATAGACTTACGATTGGTGAGATGGAAGATGAAGGCGACCTGTCGGCGTTCATTGTCAAAGTGGATAGAAGGAACCACCGCAGGATCCGCATAGGTTGCACCAGAACCATCCGCCTTCGCTGTCAGTTCGGAAGGAGAATCCACATTGACGTCAAACACGAAGGTCATAGAGTCCGCACCACGGAGAGGCAGGAACCCAAGGAAGGGCTGCGCTTCAGCCATGTAGGAGCGCAGGGTGGCTAACGGAATCTGGGTGAGGAACTGCTTACGCTTGAGATTCGCGTTTGCACCGGAAGCATCAATGACATCCGCCATATTGTGAGCACCTCCCGAAATATCCAGATCTACAACGACATCTGATACGTTACTGGCTTCTAACATATCAAGGAGACCGGACTGCTGGAGCTGTAGATTGAGTTCCACGCGCATTTCTTCTTCAAAGTAGGCCTTGATATTGGATAACTGCTTACCTGTTGTCTGACCGGCCTGGGCCATGATCGTACGCAGGACATCCTTGAACACGGGTTTGTTGGCCAGATCCACTTCAAAGTGGAGAGAATCCTGTTCATTCGTGTACCCTTCCTGACCAACGGCGTAGAGAGGAGAGGGGAAGACGTTGGTATCACGGACATTGAAGGAGTTGAGAAGACGAACCGCATCTTCTTCGGTGAGCGTGTATTCAAACACGGCATCAATTCCGGTGAAGAATTGTTGGTCAGACATACCAATAACACCAATATCGGCCGTGGTGGTACCAGTGTAATCCGCCTTGAAGGGAGAGACAATGGCAACACGATCTCCGTCAATCATAGTCTTAATGGTATAGAGGGGGTATACGTAGGAAGGACCTGTATAAGGAACAATGATCGGTGGTACGACCATGTTGGTATCCACTGTGGCAATTACGAAAATAATGTTATCGTCGGCTTCCACCACGGTGTTCGCGATCTTGTAGATACCGTCGTCCAGTTCGTCACTACTGGCAATGACCGCCGTCTTATTATATCCAACTTCCAGGAGGATTTCACAGGTGGTATCAATCCATGAACCGTCACCAAACAAGACCTTATAGAATCCGGCGATATCGGAATCATATGTAATCTGAATTAACCCATCCACTGTACGACTGACCGCCTTGATTACGACTTCACCGTACGGGATGAAAACATAACTGGAAGGACTCCATGATGCGGTTACAGACACCGTACTGGTGGTATTATCCGCATTGTGAGCCGTGAAGGTGTAGTTGTAGGTAGTTCCCAGGGTGACATCGGTATCTTCGTAGGAACTGGGGATAGGGGCTGCCAGAGTGGCAATGGTGGGGTTGGCCGAACCATCGCGGGAAATCACGATAGAGGTCACTCCTTCGGGTACATTGGAAATAGAGAAGTAGATACCCGCCTTGGAGGAGAATGCCTGGATGAGTATAGTAATTTGAATCACAGCAACACTTTCTGGGGAATAGTATACATTCCCCCACATACTATAAGCTGCATAGTAGGATGTTGACACACCTGGGGCAAGGGTGTCCGTAGATCCAGCAAGGGCTGTCTTTACGCCCCCAATGCTTTTATAATATGTAATAGGGTATGTTCCTGCGTCTTCCCCTGTATAACTCAGCGTGACTTCACTGCCATTACGAACCACAGTAGGGGCAACCAGGGGTGCTGCGACAATTTCACGGGCTTTCCCAACAACAACATCAGTACGCATACGTGATACGTTGAGATTACCAGGAATTTCACCAGTCGTGATATATGTACCAACAATAGTACCCGACGCAGATAGTGTAAAAAAGGGACGGGTTTCATTACCGGCGCTATTCAGGGCTGGATACTGATTCACTTCCAACACATTACCATTCGTATCCATCTTGGTAACAACAATATCCGATGTACCCCCTGCACTTACACCCCCTGATACAGTTCCGGCAGTTTCGTACATAATATAAATATTATCACCGGAATCACATGCAATTGTTGGATTTGTTTCATTCAAAATACCGTTCATCACAGGCGTTTCTTTACTCCAGATTGTATTACCTGTAGCACTATCCATTTTCCAAACACATATATCGCGACCCCCAAGGAATGTACCGCCGGATATAGTCGCCCCTGAATGTGCAGCAACGATTACTTCATTTGCAGAATTTATAGCAATAGAAGGGATATTCTCTATAGATATACTATTAAATGTATTATTCTGTTTGATCCATTGTACCACACCAGAATTATTTATTTTTGCCACAACAACATCACCCCCTCCTGTATATGTTCCGCCAGAAACAGCCGCATTTGCTTGATAGGCAACATACACATTCTCAGACATATCAAGTGCAATAGATGGTGTTGCATCTGTAAAGGTTGTATTCAGTAAACTATTTTGTATAATCCAATTAGTTGCTCCTGTATTCGGATCTATTTTCATTACACAAATATCAGTATTTCCTGTCAACGTATTTCCAGATGTAGCTGCAGTAACTGTATATGTACAATATAGTCCCGTACCAAATTTGTATGCCATACCAACAGGACGGTTTGAATAAACTGAATCAGAACCAGAAGTATTAAATGTAGGATTCTGTTTAATCCACATTATTTGTCCAGTACTTCCAGATATCTTTGCAATCACAATATCCGAATTTGTACTGGTAGCACCAGCTGGATTTACGTTTCCTGCACCCGATACTGTACCTGTTGTATAATACGATATATAAAAATATCCATTAAATGCTGGATCCATCACAATATTTGGTGTTGACGAAGTAAATGAGAGTAATTGATTGCGATTTAAATTAGTATTTTGGTATACCCATACAATAGATCCAGTGGGGTCTAATTTTGCGTAGACAATATTCGCACCTGTTGAACCTTGTTTACCACCTCCCCCACTTACTGTCCCAGTTGTATCGTACACAATATAAATATTACCACTGATATCAGTCTGTGTAACGGGATTACTATCTGAACCAGTTGTACTTAATTGAATATTTTGTTTTGTCCACTCTACCACCCCTCCACTTGCCTTGAAAATCACAATATCACTAAGGTTTCCCCCCAAGTCACCAATATTAGTATTTCCAGAGGTAGTAGCATTCGTTTGATATGCCAAAATATAGGCGCCTGTATAATCTACGGTGAAATTCTGATGACGAAAGAATGTAAATGTCGGTCCAGAACCAGTTGTGGGTGATAATAGTGGGTTCTGATCTAATCCCAAAACATTACCAGTATCTTTATGGAACTTAATCAGTGTAATTCGGTTTGCAGTTGAATTCTCAATTTGACCTGGAAATACAGCAGTAGATGCGGGTGTATATACCATAGCAATAAGATTTCCATCTGGTGCAAAATTTAGAGATACAGGTGCATTGTTAATAGAAACACCAGATACATTAAATGTACTATTTTCCTTCAAAAATATAATAGAACCATCCGATACAGATAATTTTGCAAGGACATTATCATTATTCCCTATCTTTGTCCCGCCAGAAACAGCACTATTTGTCTGATATAGTGCATAGATATAATTATTATCTGCTACAATATGAGGTGCCTGTTGAACCAAAGAGTTATTCAATTGAACGGATTGAGTTAGCCAAATAATATCTCCTGTGGAATTCATTCGGGCAAATACTACATCGCTTGAACCATAATTTGTGCCCCCAGATATAGCAGATAATGTCGTATATGCAAGTAGGATATCTTCATTTTGATTGATAGTCATGTCATAACCAGATGACCCATCATTCGTTGTAGTGTTTAATGATGTTTGCTGCCGAACCCATGCTATCGTACCATCTGACAAAATTTTTGCAATAACAATATCTTGTTGCCCCATATAAGTATTTCCAGATATAGCACCCCCGACAATATAAGAAATATATACGATACCAGTAGATTTCACAACTTTAATAGATCGCGGGGAATCTGCAAAAGAAGTATTTAATATAGGGTTCTGAATAACCCATTGGACATCACCATTTGGATTGAGTTTCATAACTACAATATCTCCGTTTGCAAGGATTGCCCCTCCAGATACAGCCGCTGAAGTAACATAACTAATATAGAGATTTCCATCATTATCCGTATCTATGACTGGGGTATTAGAGGTATTACCCTGCAGATTTGGATGTTGTTTCAACCATATTACCGTACCATTTGCATCAAACTTTGCAATTGCAATTACAGCTGACCCACCATTCGCAATACGAGTTCCCCCCGATACAGTACCGTTCGTAGTATACGCCATGTAGATGTTACCATTAGAATCTGTAACAACTGCAGGGTCATACTCATCTGCGGTCGTATTGAACCCCAGGTTCTGCTTAATCCACTCAATGGATAGCGAAGCTGACATTTTATACTTATAGCACACAAAATATGACGACGCTCTCCATATTTTAAACATCTAATCGCGAATTATTCCGGGAGATTTCTCAAACAAGAAGGTACTATCATTCTTCTTTGAGAAAATATTTATGTAGAATACTACACCATTTAAGCCTGGGAGGTGATCTTGGTGGCATTGGGGCCAGCAATGGCAGCCTTACGGGCAACGTTGTCCGCACGGGCAAGGGTCGCGCGGGCAGTCTTGATACCACTGAGGATCACATCGGATTCCGCAGCAGCGGCAGCATCCATGGCATCCAGTTCCGCATCACTGTAAGGTTCACGGAGACGGACAGTACGGGATTCCACGAAGGCTTCGTAGTTGGCGGTGGTAGAGGCAGCGTAACTGATGGTCATGGTGTTACCGTTGACATCCGCAGAGGCAATGGAGCCAGAAGAGGCAGCCAGGGAAGTAGGGCGGGTGATCTGGTAAGGAGTGGAAGAAGAGGAGAGAATGACCGGGTTGGCGTAGTCCGCATCGTCACTGAAGTCACGGACGAAGGGGCATGCCTTCTGGGTTAAGTGAGCAACGAAGGCGATCTGACGCTTTTCATTGTCAAAGTGGGTCTGGGGAATAACAGATCCAGAAGTGTAGCCACCGCCAGTAGAGAGGTTATTGTTGACGGCAGTGAGGGAGTCAGGGGAATCAACGTTGACATCAAAGACGAAGGTGAAAGAGTCAGCACCCTTGAGTGGGAGGTAGTGGACAGAGGGCTGGACTTCACCGAAGTAACTATCCAGGGTACTGTAAGGAATCTGGGTGAGGAGCTTGAGACGGTTGGCCGCAGTCCCCTGGGTGATTTCATCGTACATACTCTGGGCACCTGCAGCGTTATCCAGGGTGACAACGACGTTACTGACGTTGGAGGCTTCAAGCATATCAAGGAGACCGGAGTTCTTGAGCTGTAAGTTGAGTTCCACACGCATTTCTTCTTCAAAGTAACGCTTGGCGTTGAGGAGCTGCTTACCGGTGACCTGACTACCATCAGTAATGATGGATTCAAGGACTTCCTTGAAGTCAGCCTGACTGACTAAGTCAACGGTGATGTTGGCAGTATCCTGGGCAGTCTGGACACTCCAGAGGTTGGCACCAGAGGCATCCACATCTTCATTGGTATCCACAACTTCAAAACAGTTGAGGAGCTTGACGGACTGCGCTTCAGTGAGAACATATTCAAAGACAGCATCAATCCCAGTGAAGAACTGCTGGTTGGTCATTTCAGTGACCCCAATAGAGGCAGTGGTAGACCCAGTGTAGTCAGCCTTGAAAGGGGAGACGATGGCGACACGATCACCGTCAATGGTGGTCTTGGCGACGTAGGTAGGGGCGACATATCCCGAAGCGGTGACAGCGGCAGGGCCAGTGGCAGATCCAGGAACATAAAGACCAGAGGACATTTTATACTCTATACCGGTATTTTTTTCTGGCACCAGATTTTAAACGGGTTAATCCTCGGCAGATCCAGGGGACCAATTTTATGACCCCAACGTAAGGACGAATGGATACGTTGATCCTCCCCCCCTCCACAAATATTACTGCGCTCCCCTTCCAACTCCGGGCTAATGACATCCAAAAACATATTGTAAATATTGACTCCCGTTTTCGGGACGATCCCAAGACCGCTGACGCTGCGAATTTCTACTTCAGTCTCCTCAGTCCCATCAAGAACATTTTACGTATCCGGATCACTTCCATTGAGTTCCCCAACAATTTCTACACCTTCTCCCACAAACGCAAGAACACAATCATGCGTATTCTGTATACCGGGCCTACCGGCAATGTTGTCCCTGTGGCCATAGAAATTGACGATGGGACCTACAGTGCCTTTGAAATGGAACTGGCGCTGAATACCTTGTTCCAGGAGCCTTCCTACGGCCTGGACTGGTTGACGGCGAAGTTTGATCCGATTACGGGTCACTTCGTCTTTACCGGGACGAAATACTTCGGGATTGATGCCACCTATCACGCCCTCAATCGGAATTTTGACTACGGCCTATCGTATTATCTGGGATTCACGAAAAAACTCCACCGATCCTTCGTGGTGACCCCGGGGACATACCGGGTCATCTCCGACCAGCTGGCCAATTTTTCCGGAGATTCATACGTTCTCTTACGTCTTAATGACTTCAATTGTGTTCGGCATTCCATGTATTCCAATGACCTGAACGCCTTGGCTAAAATCGTCATTCGGGACCAGAAGAACTTCATGTCGTTTGACGACTATTCGGGACAACATGCCAAGGAAGTCGTCTTTCCGACACCACAGGACTTGTCGCGCATGAAGATACAAGTACTGGATGCATATGGGGAACTCATAGATATGGAGGGGATGAACTTCAGTTTCTCCATTGAGGTATTGGAAATCAAGAATCTGAATCTCTATAACGCGGTACGTGATTCGTTAGCCATACAGTATTCCGGGGCACAACAGCCAACACAATTCTATTAACCGTTGGTCTCTTAACCGTTGGTCTCTTAACCGTTGGTCGCCGTGATCACAGCGGACATTTCATTCTGGAGGAGTTTGAGACGATCCAGGATGAGTTCTTTATTGTAGTTTGCACCCTGGGTATCAATCATCTGACGAATAATATTTTCCAGACGCCGATTGTAAGCAAGAATGGGTTTCGCAATTTCATCAATCGCGGATTCATCAAACTCTTCCACTTGTTGGGGCGGTTGTGACCCGTATATACTTTTGTTAGATCTTCTCATTTATTATGTACACATAAAAATAAGAGGATGCCGAATCCATCCATATACGGGTCGCCAGTGGAACGCATTAATATGTCATTCAAGAAAGTTGCGGATCGTTTATTATCGGCCGTGGTGCAAACCATGATTCCGATTGTTTCAAACATGAAGATTATTGCCGAAACCTTCGTGATGAATACTGTCAAAATGTTTATCGGAAAGATTCAGGCAAAATCGGCGGTGTCTCCGCCAATTTATGCGCGTCTTCTGTGGATTGATAACAATCCTGGAGAGACGTTCGACAAAAATAATCCGTACCACATTCTTCAATTGACGGATATGTACTTGCAGATTAATGAAGATTGGACCCAGGATCCGTTGTTGAAGATCCAGGCCACCACACCGGCGTATCTCCACTGGCATCGTATCAATGCAGGAACTGCCCGCGATATGTCCTCCAAGCGTACATCAGAACAGATCAAGGAAATGCAGGACCAGAAGAAATCAGATACTTCTGCCAAGATTGCCAAAGCCAAGGAAGCTGCCAAACAAGCAGCACTCAAGAACGAATCTGCGGTTGCCGACGCCAAAACACGAGCCCGAACCCCTGCGCCTACACCCGCAAAAACACAGTCAGCCCCCTACAAACCGAATCCTCCGCCTGCACCCGCAAAAACTCAGCCAGTCCCCTACAAACCGAATCCTCCGCCTGCACCCGCAAAAACTCAGCCAGCCCCCTACAAACCGAATCCCCCTTCTTCTTACCGACCTCATCCCCCTCCTCCTACACCAGGATACAAACCGCCTACAAACGGGAATCAGTCACCTCTTTAATCGTCTCCCCCCTCTCTTTCTTCCTCTCCTCCAGAAATCGTTACAGTATCTTCCGTACCAGGCGTAAAGATATTTGCCTCTTCAAATGCAAACGCCATGTCCTCCATATCTATATGAAGAACCTGTTTACAGATTTCAATCATAACTGCCCAACAATCGCGAAATGCCGGCCAGAGATGCTGTCGGGCCTCATCAATGATACGGTAGACATGATGGGTATACTTGGCATGATACTTATAGGCACCATTCTGCGGCGGTGTCTTCTTCCATTCCTTGTATACGTCAGGATGTAAACAGTAAATACGGTAGAGAGCTTCATCTCCAGGATCCGCTGGATCCGCAATGTATCGTTCAATAAAGAGAAGTAGATCAGAATCCACATCTTCATATGCATAGAGAATCTCTTCCGATTGAAGCAATTCAGATGGGAGAAAAGTAGAAAATTTCGCCGGATTGTACTTCCAGGTGTTAATCAGCGATGGGGTCATGAGGTTCACACACTGGAAAAGAACATGGGGACTTACAAGATCAAGGACTGTTGCCATTTTCGTCGTACAGCGTTACACTTTGTAAGTCAACGAATATCGGTAGTCACTTTTACGTATTGTTAACCAAAAACCTACCCTTCTTTCACTTTCATACATTGTGCTGATGTTCACAATCCTAATCACGAAACCGATCATAGATATAATCATCCCGTTGCATCTGTTCCCATACATATTCTTCATATAGCCATTCTTCGTGATCTTGATCCTCTGTAACCTCTGGGATGCGAATACGCAGAGAGGAAACATTTACGCGATCACAAACCATCGGGGGTTTATCTTCTGTTAATTCAGTCTCTTTCTCCAGTAAAGGGGGAAAACGCTGATATGAGTATTTTGGATGGTGTTTCTTTTTACGCGAAAGAAGTTTGCATATACGATTCCGACGTGTAGAAGATCGTACACTCTTATTAACCCCTTTACGGGGATTCGTAATATGTTCAGAAGGTCCATGCGTTTCCTTAGTCATGGGGTCTTTTTGGGGATAGTTGGGGAAATAGGAAATAGGGGGAGGAGCAATTTCTGCTACCAAGAGGGAGATCATAGTTTTTCCATGGCGGACGGCTTCCTTGTAAGAAGCATCACGGGCCACTGCGATCAGTTCGTTTTCATCCGTCAACATCCAACCATCGGAGTCATACTTGCCTGCCATTGTGAGATTACGTCGTACGTGTAAATATAAATGTGTTCGTCGTGGGGGACACGCTGTCCCCCTGACCCCCCTGGCACCCGATCACCTTTGGGGGACATGCTGTCCCCCTGAACCCCCTTGCTTTCTCTATTTACAGAATGTTAGACAATATAGAACATAAAAGCAAGGGGGTTCAGGGGGACAGCATGTCCCCCAAAGTTGAAAAGGAAGTGTATAGTATATGGCGTAATCATTCCCCCGTTCCCCCGACGACGACGAAATCCGCCAACGGATCGTAAAAATCCTGTAAATTGTTCAACGACGAAAGAATGCGTTCCAATA